>Ga0099364_10002036_pt1 | contig 32553 bp, 32 predicted proteins | sample TergutTh196P3_FD_73070 | JGI IMG/M metagenome (GOLD analysis project Ga0099364, IMG submission 73070) | Microcerotermes parvus P3 segment gut microbial communities from Pointe-Noire, Republic of the Congo - Th196 P3 | ecosystem: Host-associated > Arthropoda: Insects > Digestive system > Gut ... | reverse complement strand
TCTGATACAGTTCTACTGCGGATTCCTTGAACTCTCTTGTGTACTTCCTTATTCTTCCCATGATTCCCCCTCCTTTGGGTTTACCATGAGCTTAATTAACTGTCTACCTTATCGGGGGAGGTTCAGCTAAATTCCCAATCTTCCTCTGTGAGCTCTGTGTCTCTGTGAACTCCGTGTGAAACAAAACACAGAGTGGTGGATCCCTCAGTGCATCTGTAGTAAAAAAACAGGGCTGTCCGGTAAGACAGCCCTGTGTGGGTTTTAAAGAGAGTTAGGCATTAGGGAGTTTCGATTACCGAAATATCAACATATAAGGCGTGGGGCCTGCTGCCACCACCGGTTATCGGTTGCATTACAACAATTGTAAGTTGGTAAGTATTCCCCTCCACAAGTCCCAGAGCAGCACCTGTAAAGGCGACATCTTGTGAGTCAAGGCTGAGCTCTGATTTCCCTTGTCCGCCTGCGAAGGCGTCTAGATCCTTACCATTGAGATACCATTGAACAGTTACACCGGTACCATCTGTTGCGTAAGCGTTCAGGTTATTCACAGTTAACTCAAGCTCTGATTGACCTGAAAGTGAAACACCAAGGTCTAAAACATACGGGCCTGTTTGTGCCAGTGTCGGTGCAATATTCGGGAACGGACCTACACCAATAACATCAGGATTTCTTCCAACCGGGTTGGGAGCTACGCCAAAGTAAGTCCCGTCAAAAATGGGATCGAAGAAGCTTTCCATAAACCTATAGAGGTGCAGTACCTGTCGGAAGCTGATTGTTGAGTTATCATGTTCAATTTCAAAATCCACCCAATAGTAACCTTCGTTTAATGATTCAGTTCCTTCATTCACGCTACCGGTTAAACCGGTTGTCAAAAGGTTAAATCCTCCTGTACCTTTCACATGATCATCTGTAGCATGGGTACCATTAATCGGTTCTATATACATCATGGCAGTAGTATCAGGTACATCAGGTGGTGAGGCAGCGAAGTTTTCAAAGGTTACTTCCCATTTAAATGTTCCTTCCATACCGTCCTCATCGGTAGAGGGGTCATAGATCGCTAAGGTTATTTCTATAGTACCTGATGTGGCTGTGGACACTGTATGCCCCGTAAGTGTCGCATGAGCCCAAGGTTCGTCCTGATCACTTACATCATCCCTATAAGCAATTAACTCAATATTGTATATTCCAGGAAGCAGATTAATTACTTGTTGAATATCACCCAAGGCTCCCGTTACAGTTTCCACTGTGGTTGCACCTTGTGAGATAGTCAGTTTATATGATTCGAACGAGGTTAGTGGCGGCGTGCTTGCCGGGACAATAGTCCTTGCAATATTATTGTTCACTCTCAACTGAATGTACCCATAGCCCTCAGGCGGCTGATAGGAATGCTCTGCCAGGAAATCTCCCGGGTCATTTGGATTCACACAAGCTGCGAGCCCAAAGGCAAGCAGTACTGCTAAAATTACGAAAATCTTTTTCATTTTCTTATCTCCTTTTTCTGTTTTACTTCCCCTCTATAGGGAGTATATCATAAAAATCTTTAATCAACAACTCTTATTGTAATATAAGTACTATACGGCCTTAAATTCGTTCCTGTGGCTTCCACTGTCAGAATATGGTTGCCCTTTACGGTAAATGGAGAGTTTGCAAGACTAGGATTCACTGCTAAAACTGCCCTATTCTCGCCGTTTGTTAATACGCCTGCAGTTTGGTGGCGCCACTCTATGGAAGTGAGGATAAAATCATCGGAATTGAAAATCCTGACAGTTGCACTTGTAGGCGTTGCAGCCCCCAGGCTCAGATCCTTTGTAGCATTTCTTTCAAGTTCAACTTCAGTTTCATTGGGCTCAGCCCACATCAGTATAGGGGAGCCGTCATGAACCTCATCTCCGTTATCGCCATTCCCCCCATTAACGTCCCCTGCCTCCCTAATCAGCCTTTCATAGTTCACAGGCTGCACACAGCCGAAAAGGCCCAAAATGGCAAAAACGAGAAAAATTGTACCTGTTAACCTTAAAATTTTTCTACACATCCCTCATATAAATAATAGCCCATTTCAATGGAAAAAACAAATTTCACCCTTACATTGATGAAGCGATTTTTTCTCTAACCATTTCACCTATGATCTCAGTGGGGGTTTTATTGGTTTTGTCTGCACAGGCTCTTAAATAGGCAGCAGAAACCTTGTCTACTTCAATAAGATGTGCCATGTATTGGGTATAATAGCCAATTTTGCTTGTGTCTATATTTGGTGTGTTTTTTGTCCACAGTTCATCTAATGCATCGGCTTCTTCTTCAGTCATTTTTGCCATATTATTTATATTATACCCTCTTCCGTGGCATATTATACCATAAATCTTGGTTTTTTCCACACATTTCCTTATCTTCCCCCTGCTTTCAGGGGTGTATTTTGCGATGATTTTTTCCGGTTTTTAGGTATTTTACCTTATGGGTGGAGGCATTATGCTCAAATCGGAGGCATGAAATGAAAATATTCATATTAATGCTTGGTTTTGTATTTTTTAGCTGTCTTGGCCCTGTTATGGAGATATGGTGGGAAGAACCGGAGCCGGTTTTGGAGCCTGAACCTGAGCCGGATGCAATGGTGTTAAATACTGTTACAGTTGTGGAAAGTGGCTATATCCTATTCCCTGAAGACTCCTGTATCTACAATGGAGACCTGCTATGTGTAGAAATAATGGCAGATAATGACAGATTTTTAAGTAGGATTTTGGCCCTGGCAGAGAATGACGAGAATATTCTTATTCTTATTCACGGCCATGTTCTGCCCGAATTGTGCTCGAACTACGAAGAAAACGAACCGGAAGAATGTCAAAATTTCTGCATTGACCGTGCAAGTGCGGTTGTAGATCAATTATTACAGATTGATAATACCCTGATGCATCAAATCCTCATAGCAGGCTTTTCCTACACAAGGCTCGGGGACGACCCTGAAAGCTTTGAGCTAAACCCCAGGGTGGAAGTTATTATCGTCAGGCTAAATTAACCCGCCCTTGTCCGTCTTAATCTGACATTCTCGATATCAAAACTGAAAAGCTCCCGAATATCCCTGATGCCAAGGGTCATCATTGCCATGCGGTCTATACCGAGGCCCCAAGCCGCCACGGGCACGTCTATGCCAAGGCTTTCAGTGACTTCGGGGCGGAAGATACCTGAGCCGCCCATTTCGAACCAGCCGAGTACCGGGTGCTTGATATGGACTTCCACCGAGGGCTCAGTGAAGGGGAAGTAGGCGGGGACGTACTTTACTTCCTTTGCGCCTGCAACTTCCACTGCGAAAAGCTCAAGCATGCCAAGCAGGGTGCGAAGGTTCACATCCTCCCCGAGGATTATCCCGTCAGTCTGGTAAAAATCCGGGAGATGTGTCGCATCAACCTGATCGTAGCGGAAGCAGCGGACTATGGCGAAGTATTTCCCGGGGATCTTCGCACCTGTAAGGCCCTTTGCCGATAGGACAGTGCCATGACTTCGGAGGATCAACTGTCTTGTAAACCCTTCCGAGAATTTATAATCCCAGCCGCTGCTTCCCGTATTGCCCCCGTTCTCGTGGGCTGCCTTTACATTGGAAAACCAGGGTTCTTCGATTGCTGCGGTCTGAGCAATACTATCACCCTTGGAGCCATGGATGCGGTATGCGTCGTGGATGTCCCTCGCTGAATGGAATTGAGGCATGAATAGGGCGTCAGAGTTCCAGAACTCGGTTTCTACTAGGGGGCCGTCGAGTTCCTCAAAGCCGAGGGAGGCAAGTTTGTCTTTTATTTTTTCGATAAAGTTTGCATAGGGATTTGCCCTGCCGGGTAAGAGCCTTGTGGGCGGAACCTTCACATTATATGAGCGGAAGGTCTTCCCCTTCCACGAGCCGCTTTCCAGCATTGCAGGGCTTAAACTTCCGATTTCTTCACCGGAAATCCCTGCTTCCTTCAAGGCCTTTATACTGGTTTCGGCAGACTCGGTAAAGCCGAAAACAACAGTCTCCTTTTCAATCTGACGGAAGGCTGCATTTGAAGCCCCGCGTTTCTTTGCGATGCCTCGAATCAGCTCCTTTTCCTTTTCATCCAGAGAATCTTCGGCAAGCAGTCCTGATTCTGAACCAATCAGCTTTCTAAAAATACCCTTTATCAGCATGAAATGGGCAAGTACCGGGTTCTTTGCCGGGTCATCAAGATGCTCCAAGGGCAGGGTGATACTCACCTTTTTCTCGCCATCTAATGATAGGACACCGAGTTTCGAGAGGTTTCCGAAGGCGCTCCCTATGTCCTTATTTTCCATTTTGAGGATTTCGGCCAGTTCAGGCAGGCGCGGCCTTTCATCACTTTTAAATCTATTGCGGATAAGTTCAAGGATGCGCTCTTCGGGGCTTCCCTTTTCCTTCCATTCTTCGCCAAGGCCGGTAAGCTCGTAAAAAACGGCAGTCTCCCGCCGCAGTTCACACAATAGCCCCTTGCCGAGCAGCCATGAGAGGGCCTGGTTCCCGTTCCCGCTCTTAAAGCCCTGCTCCCTCTCAACTTTTTCTACAGTTAGCTCATCACCTTTTTTATAAGCCAATAAAATCCGCACTTCCAGAGGATGAAGATTTTTGATCGTACTTTCAATATTAATTCCCATATAGAAATAATAGTAATTCTGAATAATTTAATCTATACTTAATAAAATCTCCGTGAGCTCTGTGACCTCTGTGAGCTCCGTGAGAACCAAAACACGGTGTTTTTTATCACACAGAGCTCACAAAGAGCACGGAGGTCACAGAGGTAGATATGGATAGGGTTATGATGGCTAGGATTAAAATTTACAATTCCAGGATTCTTTATGCCTATTTTTTGGCTTTTTCGTTAATTTTAGTTGGGTTTTCAGTGTATGTGGGGTCGACGGAGGATTTGGTTCAAGGGCTTATTACGATTGCTACGGGGACTCAGTATCTTACAGTTGATGCCTTTGCTCTAGGGGGATTGAACAGTGCGCTTTTGAATGCAGGTATTCTCGGGCTTTCGGTTGTGCTTGTGTTAAAACTTGCGAAAGTAAATCCGTCCGGGGCAAGTATCTGTGCATACTTTCTTACAATAGGTTTTAGCTTTTTCGGGAAAAATATTATTAATATTTGGCCAATCATTTTCGGGGTATGGTTATATTCCAAAATGAGGAGGGAGCCCTTTGCAAAGTTTGTGCACTTCGGTTTCTTCGGCAGTGCACTTGCCCCGATTGTAAGCGAGCTGATGTTCCCCGGGCTCTACTCGATAGCGCCGGTGCAGGGCATACCTGTTGGAATTTTCATTGCGATTGCCTGCGGCATTTTAATCGGCTTCATGATTCCGCCTGTCTCAGCTCTTACCATAAAGATGCATAACGGTTATAACCTTTTTAATGTCGGGCTTTCTGCGGGCTTTTTAGGAATTGTATTCTTTGCAATTTACAGGAACTTCGTTTTACAGAGACTTGGCCATGCCGACAGGTTTGTGCTTAACAATATAATCAGCGCAGGGTATCAGTCCTTTTGGCTCTTTTTCCTTGGAATTGTTTTTCTTTCTACTATGATGATAGGTTTTATTGTAAACAATCGATCCTTTTACGGTTATAAAAGTCTTTTCTTTAGTACAGGTCATGTAATGGATTTTACGGTGAATTATGGGGCAGGTCTCACTCTTGTAAACACCGGTTTTCTCGGGCTGATTTTTCTAACCTACTTTTATATTATTGGAGCTCCGCTTAACGGCCCTGTTATAGGCGGACTATTCTGTATAGTGTCCCTCTCGGGCCTCGGCTCCCATCCGCGAAATACCCTTCCAATCCTGGCAGGTTATATCCTTGCCTCCCTTATCGCACCATGGTCACTTAATAATCTCACGATTGTCGTTGGACTATGCTTCGCAACGGGCCTGTCGCCGATTAGCGGGCGCTTGGGTTATCATTGGGGTATAATAGCGGGTCTGATTCATGCGGCCCTTATTACAAGTACGGCAGCCTTCTACGGCGGGTTCAACCTTTATAACGGCGGCTTTACTTCCGGCCTTGTTGCAATAGTGCTGATCCCCGTTTTGGGTTCTTTGGTTTTCAGAAAGAAACCTTAAAATTTCTTTCAATGTGTTTTTTCGTATTCCATTATAGCAGCAGTTATTGCGGCTATGTGTTCCTTAGGTACACCTGCAGTACTTGTACTTACCGATACAGTTTCTGCCTTCTTCTCCTTTGATTGAAAGTACTTCCCAACAAAGCTTACGCAAATTACCATTAACCATAGGAATCCGAAAACAACCCCCATTCCTAATATCGCTAAAATTCCGCTTTGTCCTAACATTTCAGTGATAGTCATAAGATCCTCCTGTCTTTTTTTTGAGTAGAATTTATTTTTGAGACAGGATGAATCAATTACGAAGTTTTAATAGGATAGTATCTTTTTTTACTGTCGGATTATTTATTTGTACTTGTCTGTATTTTATTATATCAATATAAATGATAATTACCGGTATGAATAAAAACATAAACAAACGGGGGAAGGAGACTCTTAAAATGTTACCGGGGTTACCGAAGCCTGTAATATACGTGCCCGTGCGCGAAGAATCGAGATTATTTATTACAATTGATTCAGGAAATAAACCGGAAGAAAGTCCGACTATCGCAAGAAATAATAGGGCTGTTATGAGTATGGTTAAAGACTTCTTCGCCGTATTCATTGTCACGGAAGCAGGGTATCAGATTTTTGAGCTTTTGTCCACAGCTTCCCAGAGGCCAAGGAGATAAGCACAGCCAAGGGCCCTGTCGTAAAGGCCGTAGCCGGGCATTGAAACTTCCCCCCAGATGGCCCTTCCGTGATCAGGCCTTATAGGCCCGTCAAAACCTGAATCATGCAGGGCCTTTACGACCTTATACATGTCCAAAGAGCCGTCACTTGATAAATGGGCCGATTCTTCGAATACGCCCGGAGCTGTATGCAGAAGGTTCCGTAAATGTGCAAAGTGAATGCGCTCTCCGCCTATCGAGCTGATAATATCGGGGATATCGTTCTTTTGGTTTGTCCCGAGGCTTCCTGTGCATAGGGTGATGCCGTTGAGCGGGTCATCGACAAGGTTTAGGAGCTTTAGCAGCTTCTCCTTACCCGTCATTATCCGGGGGAGGCCGAAGACTGACCAGGCAGGGTCATCGGGGTGTATTGCCATCCTTATATTGTACTTTTTACATGTTGGTAAAATGGCTTCGAGGAAGTACTTTAGATTGATAAAGAGTTTCTCTTCGTTCATTTCCCTATAAAGGGCAAAAAGCTCTTTTAACTTTTCCAATCGCTCGGGCTCCCAGCCTGCAAGGGCAAAACCGTTGGACTGGGCCTTCATGGCGGTGGTCATATCGTCAGGGTTGATCTTGTCGATTATGGACTGATCGTAAGCCATCACGGTTGAGCCGTCAGGCCGTGTCTTTGCAAGGTCAGAGCGGGTCCAGTCGAAGACCACCATGAAGTTATAACAGACAAGGTCGATACCTGCTTCACCGAGGTTTTCAAGTGTTTTAATGTAGTTCTCGATGCAGGCATCCCTTTCCGGGGAGCCTGCCTTGATTGAGTCGTGGATATTGACGCTTTCGATCCCTGCAATTGTTAGATCCGCATCCTCCACGGTTTTCTTTAGGGAAAGAATCTCTTCCTTCTCCCAGAGCTCTCCCGGCTGCTTTCCGTAAAGTGTTGTGATAACCCCTGATACACCGGGAACCTGACGTATCTGCTGCAAAGTTATTGAATCGTAGCCGGTTCCAAACCAGCGCATTGTCATCTGCATGCCTGTCACCCGAAGATCATATTTGGTATAAAGAGTACAAGATTTGGCAAGAAGACCAAAATTGCAAGCAGTACACAAATTGCAACAAAGAACGGAATACTTGCCACCGTATAGTCTTCGACAGGGCAGTCGATAATCCCGCAGACAGTGTAAAGCGCCGACCCAATGGGCGGGGTCATAACCCCCAGTGTTACTATTGTTGCCATTAAAATGCCGAAGTGGACGGGATCGATTCCTGCCGTTGTAACTATGGGAAGGAAGATCGGTGTTAATAATAGGAAGTTGACATTGCTGTCGACAAACATGCCTGTAATAAATAAAAAGCCCAGCATTAAAAGCACAAGGGCCTGCGGATTTTCCGTTATGCCAAAGATAAAGCCGCTTAGGGCAACAGGAAGTCTTACCCAGGTAAGGGCAAAGCTAAAGGGACCTGACATTGCGATAATAAGCATGATGGCTCCGTTATCTTTGAGGGTGGCAATAAGGGCTTCCTTAAAGTTCTCCCAGGTTAACTCTTTATACACAAACTTACCGACTATAATTGCATAAATTACTGCAAAGGCTCCCGATTCAGAGGGGGTGAATACGCCAAAGCGAATACCTACGATAAGAATAACAGGGAAGAGCAGGGCCCAAATTGAATCTTTAAGGTTAGTGAAAAGCTCAGTAAAAGTAAACTTTGGGAGGTCTGTCCTTGGCGGCTCGTATTTATGATACCTTGAAGTGATGGTTGTTGTTGTCATTAGGGCTACCATCATCAAAAAACCCGGTATTATACCTGCAGCAAAGAGGCGGCCTATAGAAACTTCCCCCACAAAGCCGAAGATGATGAGCCCGAGGCTTGGCGGGATGGTCGCGGTAATAAGGGCAGTGGTGCAGTTAACCGAGCAGATATAACCCTTGCGGTAACCGAGCTTCACCATTGTAGGGCCGAGTATCCTTGTCTGCATTGTCGCATCTGCTGTTGCAGAACCGGAGACTCCGCCCATAAGAGTGCTCATAACCACGCTTACCTGGGCGGTGCCTCCGTACATGCGTCTTGTTATCAATTTTGATAAACTCAAAAGGCGGCTTGTAATCCCCGATACATTCATTAGGTTCCCTGCGAAAATAAAGAAGGGGACTGCTAAAAATGCGAAGGATTGGCTTTGGCTTACTATCATTTGCGTTGCGGCCTGGAAGTTTAAGTAAGGTACCGATGCAAAGAAGGCAAAGCCGGCAATGCCGATTACAAAGGCAATGGGCATTCCCTTTACAAGGAATAGCAGGAAACAGACTAGCAGTAGGCTCATTGAGTCACCTCCGTCCCACCTTGTTTAAAGCTCCCGATGCAGCGTTTTATTTTTACTATCGTGGAGATAATCATCGAGAAGGACGCTGTTACAAGGCTCAAGGTAACAAGGAAGTAGGGGATGGGAAGTGATTGGAATCTCCTAAGGCGCTCTGTCACTGAAAGCTGTATTCCAAAAATTACGATAAGAACGAGCATTGCAAGAATTGCGAAGTAAACGATTAGCTGAATAATTTTTTGAGGTAAATGCGGCAAACGTCTTGTTACAAGGTCTACGCCGACAAGGCGGCCCTCCCTCCAGGCGATGTCTGCTCCAAGAAAGGCCGTCCATGCAAGAAGGAGCAGGGCCATATCAATATTCCATGCCATGGAAAACCGGAAGAAGCGCAGGATTGCCGAAAGAAAAACCATGCCAACCAAAACAAGAAAACCTGCGCCGCAAAGAGCAACTTCCACCTTACATATTGTATTGTAGAGTTTCCGCATATTACCTCCAAATCGAAACGAATTAGATTCCCAATTCCCTGAAGAGCCTGTCCCTTAAACCGGGCGAGAAGTTAAGATCGTTATTGGTATAAAGGGGAGCGATTGCGTTTTGGAATTCCCTCATGTCTACATCGATAATGGTGACACCCCTACCCCTCATTTGCTGATAGAAGGGCTCTTCTTCTGAAAGGATGATGCCTGAATATTTTGCAACAGTGTCTTGGACGGTTTTAATGAAGAACTCCCTGTCTGCGGCCGGCATTCCGTTTAAGAGGGCGGTAGAAACCACGAAACTGGACTGGAGCATATAGTGCCTTGTCATTGCAATATAGTTTACAACTTCAAAAAGTGATGAGCCGAAAGCCGTAGCGACTTGCACCTCGCAGCCGTCAAGAGTTCTCTGCTGAATGCCGGGGAATACTTCGCCCCATGCAATGCCGATGTTTGCAAAGCCGAGGTATCTGCCCAGTGCATTCCCGATGTCATTGCCGAAGCCTCGGATACGGAGGCCCCTTAAATCGGCGACTGTCCTTACGGGGTCTACGGTATAGAAGTTGCGGAAGCCGTTATACATATTGGCCACGAAGGTGATGCCTTGGCTTTCAAGGCTCCTCTGCCATTCTTGGAAAAGGGCAGTCTGGGGCAGTCTTGGAAGGACAGCCGGATCCATAAGGATATAGGGGGCCATTAGGATGTTCATGTCGGGAATGTTAAACTGGCTTGCAAGACGGCCGGGGTCGGAAGGAACGACAAGGGGTACGCCGGTTCTTGCCTGTGTTACAAGGTTATCCGTATCGCCCGAGAGGGCCCCTGCAACTTGCACATCTGCATTAAAACGGCCCGATGCGTTAAGAATGTCTGCCATTTCCTGCATGGCCCTGCTCTGGCCTGTGCTTGCGGCCTCTGTCCCTGCAAAGGTCACCCTGATGAGCTCACTTGACTGACGATTTCCGCCTGCAAAAGCCCCTGCACTTATAATAAGAACAAGAGCCATGACTAATAAAATTCTTGCGATTTTCATAAATCCTCCAATGGATATTTCTTGACGGCTCAACGAACCGCCTTAACTTGTATACTAGTATACTAGTATACAAGTTATATAAGAAATTTATCATTGGTTAAGATCAGTTGTCAAGCTTTTTCTACAGCTTTTTTCTCTGTGTTATTAACTTACGGCGTGTCGAGCAGGTAGCCGGGGAATTCTTTTTGGACAAGTTTGACTTCGGTTTCAAGGTTATGCAGGTGATTATAGAGCAGCTTTTTGGCCAGTCTCAGGTCCTTCTTTTGCAGGGCCTTTAAAAGGTCGCTGTGCTCGTTCACCTTTTCTTCGCCGATACTTGCAATTCGGATTGTGAGCATCCTTAGGCGGTGGTAATGTCCTATCATTTTTGAAAGAACTTCCCAGCTCAAGTGCTGCCCTCCGGCATCGAAAAGAATCCGGTGGAAATTATCATCGAGTTTAATAAAGTCAACATAGGATTTACTTTTAATGGCATCCTTTTGTCTGACTATAAGACCTTCCATTTCGGCAAAATGCCTGCTTTCACAGTGCTTAATAAAAGGCCCGAGGACTGCCTCCTCAAGGCTCTCTCTAAGGAAGAACTCCTGCTCCACCCTGATGAGATCGATTAGAGAAACCAGGGTCTCCTTCTGCGGAACTACCCGGACAAGCCCTTCCTTTGAAAGGCGAATCAGGGCCTCCCGAATCGGAGTGCGGCTGAGTTTAAACCTTCCTGAAAGCTCAGTTTCGCTGATCCCGGTTCCGGGAGCAAGATTCAGGTTGATAATACTGTCCCTTAGGCTTGAGTAAACTGTATCCCGTGTATTGGTTTCCATCTTGTATACTAGTATACAAGATGGAAGCTGCGCTGTAAAGCCGGTTGACTTCTCAATTTAATAGGAATAAAATTAGCAAGTAATACATATTTTGGAGGGAATTTATGAAAAATCTTAAAAGCATCATACTTTGTCTGGTTCTTGCTCTTACTCTGACTGTAGGGGTATTTGCAGGCGGTTCAAGGCAAACCGACGATTATGCAAACTTTCCGACAAGGCCGGTGACTGTAATTGTTCCCTGGGCCATGGGCGGCGCATCTGACCTATTGTTCAGGACTGTTGCAAACTATTTCCCGTTGTATGCAAACGGGCAGACGATGATCGTAAGGAATGTTGAAGGTGCTTCCAGTGTTGTCGGTGTAACCGAGTTTATGGGAGTAAGACCTGACGGCTATACTATCGCAATGTGGGCGACTGCACAGACAATCAGAACCCACATGGCAAGCGTCCCCTACGAGGCCACCGACTTCAGGCCCCTGTTCGCCTCGGTTGACGACAGCCCCTATATACTCGTGCACAGAGATTCACCCTTTCAGACGGTGAATGACCTTGTTGCCTTTGCAAGGGCAAACCCGGGCAGATTGACCCTTGGCAATTCCGGTGCAGGAGGAGGGAACCATCTTGCAGCCCTGCAGTTCTGCATTGCGGCAGGCATCGATGTGAATCATATTCCCTTTGGCGGCGGCGGCCCCTCGGCTCAAGCCACCCTTGCCCGTGAGATTGACGCATCGGTTAATGTCCCTGCAGAAGGCCTTCTTAACGTAGACGCAGGTGATCTTAGAATGCTTGTTGTAATCGGGGACAGGAGAATGGCTCGTTATCCGAATGTGCCGACCACGGTTGAAATGGGCATAAATGCAATCAACAGGCAGACAAGAGGGGCTGTAATCCACAAGGATACCCCTGAGGGCATTGTTAGGCGTTACGAAGAAATTTTCAGGCAGATTGCCTTGAACCCGGATTTCCAAAACGATCTGCGCCAGCTTTCAATGAATCCGATTTATGCCACAGGTGCAGAATACGAAAGAATGATAATCGAAGAGAGTGAGTTATATAGAAACATCATTCAGAGTAATCGTTTGGGCGATCGATATTAGTTGATCGAAACTAGCACGAATGACACCTAAGGCCGATTTTTTCGCAGGGACCGGGATACTTGTCTTTGCAGGCATAATGTTTAACATAGCACGTAATATGCCTGCGCCTGCGACATTCGGCCTTGGCCCCGGCGGCTATCCCATGCTCGTTACCGGGGTTCTGATGCTGCTCGGCTCAATTCTTGCCGTACAGGGCTGGTTGGGCATGCGTCGTCTCTCACGTTCAGGTGAGGAAGCCGGACAAAAGTCTATCACCTTTAAAGAACTTGGGGGCATTGCCATCCTTGCCCTTTCCTTTTGGGCTTATGTCTTTCTAATGAGGTATCTCGGTTACCTGATAACAACCCCCATTTTCCTCTTCCTGTTCCTATTCCAATACGGGGCTCGTAAATGGAAGCAAATGATTTTGATTTGCATCATCTCAACAGGTCTTAGTTGGTTTTTATTCAACTATGTCTTCTATGTGATCCTGCCGGATTTTTATTTTAGATGGTAGGCAAACTATGACATTCATGATGATGTTCCAGGGCTTGATTGAAGCTCTTCACCCTTTCACCATGTTGATGATGGTGATAGGAACCGTTGGGGGAATAATAATCGGCGCAATCCCCGGGATGAGCGGCTCCATGGGGATAATACTTTTATTGCCTCTGGTCTATCAGCTTGACAGGGTTCCTGCAATGGCAGTGCTTGCTGCAATGTACTGTGCTTCAATGTACGGGGGCTCAATCGCTGCGATACTGCTTAAGACTCCGGGTACCCCTTCGGCATCGGCTACGGTGCTTGACGGATATCCGATGGCTCAAAACGGTAAGGCAGGGAAGGCCCTTTTTACGGCGGTTTTTGCAAGCGCAATCGGAGGATTCTTAAGCGGGATCTGTCTTTTACTTGTTGCGCCTCAGCTTGCGCGTGTTGCGCTTAACTTCCAGGCGCCCGAATTTTTTGCTCTTTCTATCTTTGGTCTTACTATTATGGCAAGTGCATCGGGGAAAAGCCTTGTTAAGGGTCTTATTAGTGGTTTCATGGGGCTTTTCCTTTCCACTGTCGGAATCGATATTATTTCAGGTTCCCTGCGTTATACATTCGGGGCTGTAAGATTGATGGCAGGTTTTAATATTCTACCCATGCTAGTGGGTATTTTTGCTCTTGCCCAGGTTTTTTCGGATTTGAATAATAAAGCCCCACAAGTTAAGCAGGAGACTTCGAGTTTTGGGGGTATGCTTCCTACAAAGGATGAGTTTTTCAGGATTATTGTACCAATTCTTGTGGGTTCTATTATCGGAATAAGCATTGGTATAATCCCCGGAACAGGAGGCGCAATTTCCTGTTTTCTTGCCTACGAAGTTTCGAGGCGCTTTTCAAAGCGGAAAGAATTATACGGGACCGGCATAGTCGAGGGGATTGCCGCGCCTGAGGCTTCTAATAACGGAACAACCGGCGCCGCCCTGATTCCAATGCTAACCCTTGGAATCCCGGGGGATACAGTGACTGCAGTAATGCTTGGTGCATTTATGCTGATTGGTATAAGACCGGGTCCCCAGCTCTTTATCGAAAATGCTCAAGCCGTAAATACCTTCTTTATGGCATTTATTATCATGCAGTTTTTGATGTTATTCTTTGGTCTTATTGGAACGAAATTTTGGCCTAAACTGCTCGATGTACCCCGGCATATCATCATGCCGATAGTAATGCTCTTTTGCTTTCTTGGGGCATATACACTTTCAAACAATACCACCGATGCATTAATTGCCCTCGCCTTCGGCATAGTCGGTTTCTTTATGCAAAAATATGATTTCCCGGGTGCCCCCATGATCCTTGGTTTAATCCTTGGGCCCTTAGCCGAGCAGAACCTGAACAGGGCGCTTTTAATTTCGCATAACGACTGGACTGTCTTTATTACAAGGCCGATTTCAGGAGCCTTTATTCTGGCTACCATTCTTTCGATTCTCTATACAATCTATTCTGTATCCCGGAGGAAACAAGCATGACCAAGAGGGAAGAAATTGATATAAAATTACAGCGCCTTCGAAACTTAATGAAGGAGCAAAAGTTATCGGCAATTTACCTAAAAAGGCAGGATAATTTTTCTTGGCTCACCTGCGGGGGTAAAAACTATGTGGGCATTGGAGAGATGGGAAATTGCGGGCTTTTAGTGACTTTAGATGCCCAATACTCACTTACCAATTCCATCGAGAATACCCGTATGGTTGATGAAGAGAAGCTGGAGGAGCTTGGTTTCCCCCTGCACTTTGGGATATGGCATGATGCCGGTTGGGAAGCTGCGACTATCAAGAAGCTTGGAGGCAATGCTCTCGCCTTTGATCACGGCTCCTCGCTTGGATCTAATGTCGCAGCCCTTGTACAGCAATTGCGCTTTTCTCTAACAGAGGGCGAGCTGGATCGTTATAGGGAGCTTGGCTATCTTGCATCCCTTTCTGTTGAGGAAACACTTGCATCTTTGCGCCCGGGTGTCACGGAGTATGAAGTTATTGGCAGGCTTTCTGAGATTCTTGCGAGTAACGGCCTTGTCTTCCATTCTGCAATGGCTGCTGCCGATGAGCGGATTAGTCTTTACCGTCATCCGATTGCAACAGAAAAGCGCATAAAGAGTCGCTGTCAGTTAGGAGGCAACTTCAGCATGGGGGGGCTTATTGTCTGTCTCTCCCGTTATGTGAACTTCGTTCCTGTAAGTACTGAATTAAGAAAGCAACTTCGATTGAATCAGGAAATAGATTTAATCTTTATGAAAAACTCGATTCCGGGAAAAAGTTTTCAACATCCCTTCCTTGCGGGTAAGAAGGCCTATGAAGAGCGGGGCTTTGGAAAAGAATTCGACTTGCACCACCAGGGCGGGCCCATAGGTTATGTGCCACGCGATTATAGGGTGGATTTTTCACACGAGGGGATCATTCAGGAGAATCAGGCTTTCTGCTGGAATCCTTCGATTACGGGAACCAAGAGTGAGGATACCATTATTGCAAAGTCGAGCGGGTTAGAATTTATAACAAGGCCAATTATTTTCCCGAAAGCAGAAATTAAGGTAGAGGGAGAAACTTATACAAGAGCCGATATTCTCGAAAAGTAGGGGTTAATAAGGAGATTGATATGACAGGCATTGCGATAGTCGGGGCAGGTGCCATTGCTCAGGTTCATGCGGATGCATTTTTGCAGTTTAAAAATAGATGTGAAGTAAGGGCGGTCTGCGACGTATTTCCCGAGAAGGCCGAAGAGTTAATCAAGGAAAAAGGTTTTAAAAACGCAAGGGCGTTTAAAGAATTTGATGATGCTCTTTCGGCAGGCGGTATCGACGCCGTTTCCATCTGCCTTCCTCCTGCAACCCATGCAGAAACTGCAGTAAAAGCTCTTACGGCCGGAATGCATGTCCTTGTCGAAAAACCTATGGCCCCAAGCTTAGCCGAATGTGATGCAATGATAGCCGCCGCAGAAAAAACCGGGAAAATTCTCTCTCCTGTAGCACAGAATCGCTTTAAGACCCCGAACCAAAGGGTAAAAACCATGATTGCAAGTGGCGATGCAGGGAAGATCCTGTATGCGGCTGCGAACTCCCTCTGGTGGAGGGGAGGCAATTACTACGATATTTGGTGGAGGGGCACCTGGGAAGGGGAGTGCGGTGGCTGTGTTACAAGCCATGCGGTGCATCACATTGACCTGCTCCTGTGGATGCTTGGAATGCCGCAGAGGGTGACTGCAATAATTACCAATGTGGGGCATGACAATTCCGAATGCGAGGATCTTGGCATGGCAATTCTTGAGTATCCGGGGCTACTTGCCCAAATAACGGCTTCGCTTGTGCACCACGACGAGCTGCAGGAACTTGTCTTCCAGGCCGAGAAGGGCAGGCTTTCGGTGCCCTGGGCGACTGCTTCGAGCAGGGCCCTGCCCAACGGTTTCCCCGAGGAAAACAGGGAGGCCGCCGATTCATTACAGAGACGTTACGACTCGATTCCTGCGATTCCCCTTGAGGGCCACCCTGCACAAATTTCTAACTTTCTTGCGGCAATAGAAGGTAAGGAAAAATTAGCAATTAACGGCAATGACGGGCGATCTGCTATGGAGCTGATAATGGCAATCTATAAGTCTTCGCTTACAAGGCAGCCGGTTAGCCTGCCCATTGCCAAAGATGATGTCTTTTATTCAAGGGATTCGATGATAAAGGCAATGCCCCGCTTCTTTCAAAAGACAAGGAGTGTTGATAATTTTTCTACGAATAAGATTAATCTTGGAAGGGATGTGGGAAAATAATTGCTTAATTTTTTAAATGCTGCGATAAAACTCTTATAACATCATCCATGTTTATGGGTTTTCCTACATGACCGTTCATTCCTGCTTCAATGCATTTTTCGATGTCCTCTTTAAACACATTAGCCGTCATGGCTATTATTGGAACGCTTCCCGCGTTAGGCGTACCGAGAGTGCGAATTCGTCTTGTTGTTTCCATTCCGTCAATGCCGGGCATTTGAATGTCCATGAAAATAAGATCGTAGCGGCCCGGGTTTGCTTTGATTGAGTCAATGGCTTCGTTTCCGCTTAACGCGGTGTCTATTGTTACTCCGGTTGGTTCAAGCAGGGCACAGGCAATCTCAAGGTTTATATCAACATCATCAACAAGTAATATATGTTTTCCTGCAAAATCTATATCTTCGTTATAGGATTTTGAATCCGAACTGTTTTCAAGATCTTGTACAGCTCCCGGGTTCTCAACGATACCAAGTGTTACTGTAAAAATGAAAATCGAGCCCTTTCCCGGCTCGGACTCCACCCGGATTTCGCCGCCCATCATTTCTATTATGCTCTTGGAAATGGATAGTCCAAGTCCTGTCCCGCCAAACTTGCGTGAGATGCCTGCCTCCGCCTGATGAAACTTTAAAAATAAATTTCCCATCTCTTCTTTTGCGATTCCTATTCCTGAATCTTTTACTTGCATTTCTAAAATACATTCATGATATTCAGTACTTAGTAATTTCGCATTAAGAGATATATTTCCGTTTTCGGGGGTAAACTTGCTTGCATTTGACAGCAGGTTAACAATCACCTGCGCTAAACGATGATCATCACCGTAAAGTATTTTTGGTATTTCAGGATCAATATCAACTATAAAATGCTGTCCCTTTTCCAGCATCTTCGTTGTAGCTACATTGCATACCCTGTCTATCATTTTAGTGAAATCAAAATTAATAAAGGAAAGTTCCATTTTACTTAGCTCTATTTTCGATATGTCAAGAATATCGTTAATAACACCCAGCAAATGTGTAGAAGCAGTTTCTATCCTATCAAGAGCATAATTAATGCGTTCGGGATCACTTTCTTTTTTTGCTATTGCTGTCATGCCAATAATGGCATTCATCGGGGTACGAATCTCATGGCTCATCGCAGACAGAAAATCACTTTTTGCATTGCTTGCAGCATTGGCCTTTTCAACGGCTTCTTCCAATAGTTTCATGTTCGCATCAAGGCTCTTTATTTTATGGGCAAGCTCTTTTGTAAGAAAGCCGAGCTCATCATTTGGTATTGCCAGGTTATTTTCTTCTATATCTACCTTTGACAATTCTGTAGCTGTGTTTACAAGATTTCTTATTGGCAGGAGTTTATAGGTGATTATGAAAAGGGATATTAATGTTATTAATACGCTGATACTTATTACAAAAATAAGCAAAATATACATTGATTCTGATCTTGCTTCGGCATTATTCAGGGCAGGAGTCGCCTGAAAAACCAGGGCGCCTCCAAGTCCTTCAAGAGTTCTGTGTAAAATGGTGTTTCTTTCATTAATTGCCGAGTTATATGTATAGAAGCTTAAGAAAATTACGACAGCACAGAGCAAATATATGGGGATTATGATCTTAATTAATGTCGCAATTCGTATATTTTTCATTAATTTAATATATATTGATTCCTTCTTACTGGACAATACCCCCTTCCGGAACTTATAATTTAAGAGTCGGCAGATTTGGAGGTGATTATGAAAAAAACTGTGCTGTTTCCCGTATTAATTGTGTCTATTTTGCTTGCATTACTGATGAGCTGTAACAGGCCAACTGCCGGCACCCCAACCATTACAGTCATCCCAAGAGATACAGGCCAAAGAGCATTCCCCGAAAGATGGGTAACCGTTTCTGAGCTTGTAGAGCTTATGCAGCAGGATAATGTTGTTGTGGTTGATTTCTCCGAACAGCCGAACCAGGTAATACCCGGGGCTATTTGGATAGCAAGGGACTCTTTATACCGTGATTTTGAAGGAAATGTCTTTGATATTGAAATTAAGGAAGTTCATGAGGCTGTTCTCGGAGCGCACGGCATTGATAATAGTACAACAGTGATTACCTACTGCGATAATAATAGTTTGTGGGGAACACGCATTGCATGGAATCTTCTCGCATACGGCCATAAGGATGTAAGGATACTTGAGGGTGGAACCAGAGCATGGCTGGCCGCAGGCGGAACTGTTGGCAATACCCCTGCAGCCCCAAGACCTGCAAGGACCTATGTCGGCAGAACGAATGTTAGCAATGTCAGGGCCGATTTCAGGGATGTAATGAATGCCCATCTAAGCCCCGATTGGGTTATTTTGGATGTAAGAACCCAGGGCGAATGGGACGCAGGGAGGATTCCGAGTGCAATTCCCTTCAGGTATCCTGATGATTTCCTTGATCTGAGTACAGGCATGCACTTCCCAAGGCTGTATTATGAGGATCTTTTTAGGGATATACCCCGGGATGCCAAGATTATAGTCCATTGCAGCGGAGGTACAAGGACCTCGATGGTATATTTCATTCTTATTGATATTATGGGCTGGCCCCAGCGTGTCCTTAATTATAACGGCTCATGGCCTAATTGGGTTTGGGCAGGGGGCCCTGTCGAAAGATAATCCCGGGGATTAATGGGCTGCGAAGGGGATAATTTCTTCGATTATCACCCTGAAACGGGCTTGGCAGGCCCAGCGGCCTGCATCAATGTGATATGAAGGAAAGTTCTCGAGGGCTATAAGGCCGCGTACTTCCTTTGGCCTGTTACGCTCCTGACCCTGAAGCATTGCCCTGACGGCGGCCCTTGCTGCATCCTCAAGAGCCTCTCTTTTTATTTCAAGCCAGGTTGATACAAGATGCGGATTACCGTAGGGACCGTAGCCTGTGCCCTGAATGGGTCTTACATTGCCCATCGCCCACATTTCAAGCCTTCTTTGCTGGTATTCCCTTGGTCTATAGTCCATCCATACAGAGAGGACGGGATTCATGACATTTGAGTCCATATAGGCATGGGTTACATGGAAGGCAGGATCACCCCAATAAATCTCCCCAAGGGGGGTAAGGGTAAACTCCTCATCGATTCCCCTTGCCCTCTCTCCAATATCGTAATGGAAGGACCAGCCGTAGATCTGAGCGGCAAAAAACATCGAGGCTTCCTCTAAAGCACGCCGGGAGGCGCCTTCCATGTCCAGGGGGTAAACTACATCGATATAGCCGCCGTAAATAGGCTCAAACTCCACCCTCACCCTGCCCCTGAGTACAGCCTGGGCTTGGAGCAGGGGAGGGATCATAATGGAGACCATCAATATGAAAAAAAGGAAAGAATACTTCTTCACTTCTTAATTATCGGCGTTTTGCTTCACCTTAATATGCCGGTTAATTCTTTCAATTAATTCGCTCTTTTTAGTGGGCTTATTAATGAAATCCACAGCTCCCATCGTTTTTGCACGATTAATATGCTCAGGATCATCGGAGGACGTAAAGAAGGCAATCGGGACCGTATGCAGATCGCTTATTGCCTTTATCCTTCCGTAGGTTACCCAGCCGTCCATGTTGGGCATAATAAGGTCAAGTAAGATGAAGTCGGGGTCAAGGCCCTGGAAGAAGAGCATCAGGGCATCGTGTCCTGATTTTGTTGTGACTACATCAAACTCGCCTTCCAGCATGCCCCTTGTTGCGGTAAGATGGGTGACATCATCATCGACAATAAGGACCTTCTTCTTTTCTAAGCCGGTTGAGACCTTGAACTTTTCTGTTTCGCCTTTTAACTCTGTGAAGTTTTTATTGTTCTCGACACTCATTTCTTCTACATGATGTATTGCGGTTTTAATTTCCACCATTGCGCCGCTTACTATATCGTTCATTCCTTCGAGGACCTGATCGCTTATCTTGATAAACTCATGGGTTTGCTTGATTAGATCATTGCCCGATTCGGACATGCTGGCAGAGCCGTTTTTAACAGATACTGTGATCTCCTTTAAGCGGCCGATGGATTCTAAGATTTGCCTTCCGCCAACTTCCTGCTCTTCCATTGCGTTGCGGATATTATGCTCGTGTTGGGAGACCGTTTTAACCCCTGTGTCTATTGCCTCAAAGCGCGCAAGGACATCATCGGAGGACTTTGTGATGCTGTCAATTAAGGTCTTGATCTGTTTCAGCATGTTTGCTGTGGTTTTTGACTGCTTCTCCGACGATTCAGCGAGTTTTCTGATTTCTGCTGCTACAACTGCAAAGCCCCTTCCCGATTCACCTGCATGAGCCGCTTCAATTGCGGCATTCATCGAAAGCAGGTTTGTCTGACTTGCGATGTTTTCCATTACAGAGTTAATTTCAAGGAGGCCCTCTGAGCTTTTTGCAATCTCCTGTATCTTCTCTGCAACGACAAGCAGTCCACTTTTCCCGTTTTCAGATGCTTCCATTAGGTTATCAACATTCTTATTATTTGCAATCAAGGTTTGCGTTACTGAATGGATATTTGCTGTCATTTCCTCAATTGCAGATGAGGATGTATTTACGCTCTCGGATTGCTCTGCTATAAGCATATTTAAGTTATCTATGCTGCCCTTTATGGATTCAACGGCCTTATCTGCTTCAACTGCCTTATGCTCCTGCTGATCGACTAACTCTTTCATTGTGTCCATATTGTAAGTGATCTGATCGATGGCTTCGGTGGTTTTTTCCATGTTTGCAGAAAGCTCAAAGCTTGTATTTGTAAGCGCATTGACCTTGTTTTTAATTATCCCGATAAGGTCTTTGATGTTTCCAAAGGTCTTATTAAAGAAGAAGGCAAGTATGCCGATTTCATCACTGCTTGAAATTAATAGCTGTTTTGTAAGGTCTCCTTCCCCCTCCGAGATTTCCTTTAGCATTTGGGTTGCAAAACGAATTGGCTTTATTAAAATGATTCTAAGGCTGATAATATTTGTAATAATTGATGCAAGAAGAACTCCAAGGGCAATTATCGCCATCATAAGAATCTGCTCTTGAACATTATCTGAAATAATTCTTTCGATGGTTGTTATTTCCTTGCCAATAAATAAAATCCCGATTACTGATCTATTGTCAGCGGCAAAGATAGGCCTATACTTTGTCAGATACTCATTGCCAAGAATTATAGCGGGCCCTGAGTATTCTCCACCTGCCTGTATTGACGGATATGCCATGCTCCCTGTTCCAAGGAAGGTATCCACTGCACGGCTTCCCGAATCGTCAGTGATGCTTGTGTTTATCCTGCGATAATCATCGCCTTCTCTTACAAAGATGGTTGCAACTATGCCAAGCTGTCTGCCAAGTCTGTCCACAGGCTCATACCTGTTTCTTATGGAAATGCCCCTCTCGTCCACAAGGTCATTGCCTATAAGCCTTAGTTGGCCAAACTCTCTTCTTATTTCATTCTCCAGGTGGATGATATCACTGTTTAATTTTTCGTATCCCATTATAGCGGTGGTCTCTAAGCTGGAAGTTTGAATTGCACGGGCGCCGGAGAAAAGGAAAATTGCAACTGCAATCAGGAAAAAAATGGTATATATCCCGGTTAATTTTATGTTTAGTCCGATATGCTTCTCGTGATTTTCCTGCTTCATTATTTATCCTCGCTATCATATTCTTCCAGCCATTTATTAATGTTTTTTAAAAGGGTATCTGCATCGCTTAGGAAAGTATTATTATTAGAAAGTACTGAGGATAGGTCGCCTGCCTTTGCAAGGCCCTCTTGCTTTAGGGCTGCCTTTCTTAATTCTTCGGCTCCTATGTTTGCGCTTGTACCTTTTACGCCGTGCACATTTGCTGCATAGTCGGCCAATGTTTCCGCAGATACACTTCTTAGTCTGTCCAGAACCATGGGAGTGTTTGCTGCATAGGAGCGCAGAACCATCAGGAAAATATCAAAATCATCATCGTAAAGATCCAAGGCCTTTTCTGCATCTATGCCCGGAATATTGATTTCCATCCATTTCCTCCATTCCTTAATCAGAATAACATAGCTAAGAGGGTGGAAGCAACTGCCGGCTTAAAAAAAAATCATTTATATACTATAATATATGAATGATGGAAGGGCTGAAAACCATAATCATAGTTGACGATAATAGTGCAAGCCTGACTGCCTGCAGGCAGATATTAAAGTCCTTATATCGGGTATTTCCCGTGCTTTCGGCAGCCAAGATGTTCGAGCTTCTTGAGCGCATTACTCCCGATCTGATCCTTTTGGATGTGGATATGCCCGAAATGGACGGATACGAGGCTATTCGGAAGCTAAAGGCAGAAGAAAGGTTCAAAGATATTCCTGTAATTTTTATGAGTGCAAGGATTGACCCGAACAGTGAAATGGGAGGCCTTAATCTTGGGGCCCTGGATTATATACATAAGCCTTTTTATAGCGAGCTTTTACTAAGACGTTTGGACATTCACCTGACCATGATTGCCTCGGAGGCTGAAGCTCATAAGGCCTCGGCTGCAAAGGGTGAGTTTATTTCAAGGATGAGTCATGAGATTCGCACTCCCCTTAATGCCATAATTGGTATGTTAAGCATGGCAATGGACACTGAAGACCTAAAAAGAATCAAAAGCTGTCTTGAAAGGGCGAAGAATGCCTCTGATCATCTCCTTGGTATATTGAATGACATACTTGATATGTCAAAAATCGAAGCGGATAAGTTTGAACTTCTTTCGGGCGATTTTAATCTTGAAAAAATGCTGATGAATATAATCCAGGTGGTAAATATTCGCTCAGAGGCGAAGAAACAGAGCCTGGTGGTTAAGCTTGAAAAGGATGTTCCCCTTTCCGTATGCGGTGATGAGCTTAGGCTGTCCCAGGTTATAACAAATTTGCTTACGAATGCAGTAAAGTTCACCCCTGAGTTGGGTAAGGTGATTATCAGTGTCTTTAAGATAGAAGAGATTGATGATGATATAACTCTGAGAATTGAAGTTGCAGATTCAGGCATAGGGATTTCCGAAGATCAGAAGGCACGGCTTTTTACTTCCTACGGGCAGGCAGACAGCAGTATTTCCCACAAATTCGGAGGTACGGGGCTTGGCCTTGTAATATCAAAGCGCATTGTCGAGCTTATGGGCGGCAGTATTTGGGTCGAGTCTGAGCAGGGAAAGGGTTCAAAGTTTATTTTTACGATTGTTTTACAGAAGGGCAGTGAGAAATCGTCCTACGAGTTCAGTCTTAAAATTAACAGGGAAGATATTAAGATTCTTGCTGTTGATGATTCGGATGAAATGACCGCCTATTATTCCCATATAATGGAATCTTTGAACTTACCCTGTGATGTGGCCTCGAGCGGAAAAGAAGCTCTTGAAATGATCGAGAGATCAGGAAATCTTCCATACAATGTTTTCTTTGTTGATCTAAAAATGCCCGAAATGGACGGGATTACCCTTACGAGAAGAATTAAAGAGATTGCAGGTGATGATGCCATGATAATCCTTGTATCGGCTGATGACCTAAGCACTATAGAGAACGAGGCGATCTCCGCAGGGATTAAGCACTTTATTCCAAAGCCTGTTTTCCCGTCGATGATAATTAATGCCCTTAATAAATGTATGGGGCTTGATACCGACAGCATCTTCATTGAACAAAAGAAGAAGAAGGCAGTCGATGAGTATGATTTTTCAGGCTTGACCATTCTTGCAGCCGAGGATAACGAGATTAATAGAGAGATCCTGGAAGCAATACTTGAAAAAACCAATGTTAAGATTGACTTTGCAGAAGACGGGAAAATTGCGGTGTCAATGTTCAAGGAAAACCCGGGTAAGTATAAGCTGATTCTGATGGACGTTCAGATGCCCGAAATGGACGGTTTTATGGCCACCAAAGCTATTAGGGCTATGGAGTCTGCGAAGCAGATTCCAATAGTTGCAATGACAGCCAATGTCTTCCGTGAGGATATCGAGAAATGCATTGCTGCCGGGATGAATGATCATCTTGGTAAGCCCATTGATGCAGACATCCTTTTCAGCACAATGGCAAAGTATATCTTCGGGTAAGCTACCTGCGCCGCTATCTGCGACGCATTGCCTTCCAGGGATTAATTCCGAAGCGCACCGAAAAATAAACCCAAGCGAAAAGGAAACCTGCAAGGTGGGTGATATGTGCCACATTGCCGCCGCTTCTTGTAAACATGGAAAACAGCTCAATGCCCGTAAAACCAAGGACCATGATTGGTGCCCTAAGGGGAAGAATGCCCCAAATATAGATCACCGAGTCAGGAAAGAAGGTTGCATAGGCGAATTGAACTGCGAATATTGCCCCCGATGCACCCATTAGGGAAATCCATACCTGCCCTGTAAGCGTGTATACAAAGAAGGAAAAGATGCCCGCAAGGGTGCCTGTAAGAAGATAGTATAGAAGGAACTCCCTGCTTCCCATCTTCCATTCAACCTGACGGCCGAAAATGAAAAGGGCAAACATATTAAAGAGGATATGACCAATATTTGTCGGATGGTGAATAAACATATAAGTGGTAAATTGCCATACCCAGCCGAGGCGCATCACTATAATCGGGTTCATTGAAAAAATCCCAACAATAGGGATACTTCTTAAAAATAATTGTGCAAGATAAAAAAGAAAGGTAATGCCTATAAGGTAATAAACTACATTATCGTTTCTATAGCGGAAAGGCCGCCGAATAATTTTCATCATATAAAGATACGTTTAATTTGCCTCTTGTGTAAAGGCAGATCTTGTAAAATCGTATAATATCTTTTGATATTCCTCTATGGAACCTGCCCTTACAAGATTATTTCGAAGGGCCGCACTGCCCCTTACCCCTTTCCGACCGGGCGGAGCCTTCGTATAGGCAGCGAATTGCTTGCGCATTTCCCTGCATGCCTTTGATTCTCCTGTTTCGAGGGCAAGGAGCTCAAGGTGCTTAAGCGCTATCTTGATACGCTCTTCAAAGGGTTTTACTTCCCACCGGCCCAATTGAAAAAAGGATTTTGCTGCTTCAAAGATGAAGGGGTTTCCCTCTGCTCCGCGAGCGAACATGACAGCGGCACAACCTGTTTCACCAAGCATGCGAGCGGCATCTTCCGGGCTGAAGAGATCGCCTGAGCCGCATACGGGGATTTTCAACCTCCCTGCGAGATCGGCAATATGGGACCAATCACTTTTGCCTGTATAGTACTGGCCCCTGGTTCTCGGGTGGAGGGTGACCATAGCAGCACCCTCCTCGGCGGCGATGTGCCCGCATTCGTTATAGTTTAGGTTTTCCGAATCCCAGCCGGAACGTATTTTTATTGTTACGGGAATACCTTTTAGCTCTTCTGCTGCACGCACAACTGCCCTGATAATACGGGCAAGCAGGGAGGGGTCCTTCATCAGGGCGGAGCCTGCACCGTTTTTTACCACCTTTGGCACGGGGCAGCCTGCGTTTATGTCGATTGCATCGGGGTTAAGCGGGGCGAGGGCCATCGCGGCATTGAACATTGTCTTGGGGTCATGGCCGAAGAGCTGTATTGCATAGAGTTTCTCGTTTTCGCCGCGTCTGACTATTTCGAGGGTGGGTTTCCCGCCCCTTGTTATGGCCTCTGCCGATGCAAGCTCTGTAAAGCTAAAATCTGCACCGAAATCCCAACAGATGGAGCGGAAGATCCTGTCGGTATATCCTGCCACAGGTGCGAGAAAGAGATTGCCCGCAAGTTCAAGAGAGCCTATTTTTAGAGGATGGTATAAACTACTCGTCGGCAATCCCGAAAAACCTGTTTGAATTTTCCCAGAGAAGATTAGCGAGTTCTTCATCATCCATATCCAGCATCTCTGCAAGGAAACGGGCAGTTATGGGCAGATACTTCGGCATATTTCTCTTGCCTCTATGGTCGGCAGGCACCATAAAGGGGCTTTCGGATTCAATAAGGATCCTGTCCGTGGGGAGTACATCAATTGTCTCATGCAGGTTTTTTGCATTTCTATAGGTTAAATTCCCTGCAAAAGAGAAATAGAGGTTCAGATCGAGGGCCTTCTTGGCATATTCGGCATTCTCTGAATAGCAGTGGAGGATTCCGCCCCTTGGAGGGAGCCTGTCTTTCAAAATATCAAGAACATCCTTGCCTGCCTCCCTATTATGGATAATAACAGGAAGATTTAGCTTACCTGCAAGGTCCAATTGGGTTATGAAAAGCTCTATTTGAGACTTTTTATCACCAAACTTCCTATAATAATCGAGGCCAATTTCCCCAAGAGCCACCACCCTAGGAAGCCTTGCGCTTGCTTCTATGGTTTGAATCCAGTCCTTTCCCGGGTTCTTTACCTCTGAAGGGGAAACACCCACAGAATGATACACATTTAAGGCAGATTTCAAATTTTCGTATACCCTTACAAAATCAAAGAGACTATTGCATATAGAAACGAGCCGGGTCACGGAAGCTTGGCGGGCCTCCTGTATAACCATTAACTGCTCGATAGGGTCTTCACAAACGAGCCCTATATGGGCATGAGTGTCAAAATACTGCATGTATTTTCCATTTAGATATGATAATTAGGTAGTCCAAACTGGATACTGTCCAATTCTAGCATGGTATGAGTCTGCCGTCAAGAAAAATATTTTAAATATCATTAATTTTCCCTTGACTATGGGAGGTGTTTTTTATATTTTATATAATGTCTTTAATATCTCCAATTAGTCGATTTTTAAGGAGAATTTAATATGATAAAGGCTGTCGTGGTCATCCCTCAGAAACAAGACAGAGATAATATTACCGAGGTTTTATCAAACCATGATGATATTAGGGTGCTTGCCGGCGGAAAAGATGCATACGATGCCTTAAAACTTGTCGGCAGCTTAAAACCGGATATCGTAATTCTGGACAATAATCTGCAGTATATTGAAGGTGAGGAGATTCCTCCCCTCCTAAAAACACGTTCCCCCTCAACTGCGGCTATCATCCTTATTGCTCAAATTAATGATTATCGACTTTTTAAGGTGGCATCGAATCAAATTTCGGGGCTTGTAAATAAGGATACTGATATACTTGTTCTGCCTTCCATTTTAAGATGTGTTTCTGACGGCGGGTCTTATATAAGTCCCTCCCTTGCTCCCAGAATTTTACAGCTTCTTGCCGCAATTAACCAAAAGGGGTTCAGTGCACAAAATTACTTCCCTCCAAAGCCGCAGACCGGTTATCAAGGCAATGATCCGACAAAGTACTTAACCAAGACGGAGCTGCAGATTCTGACCTATATTGGTGATGGCTTCGCATCAGGGGAGATTGCCCGAAGAATGGACCTGACTGTTGGGACCATCCGAAACTATATTTCCACGGTAATGCGAAAGACCGGCCTTCATAACCGCTCTCAGATGGCCCGTTATGCCTTTCTCCATGGCCTTGTTCCCCTAAACCCGGATGGAGAGACTTTTCTGCCTATAGAAAAAAAAATGATTTTCGACTAGAAAATATTGTATGAGTGTATGGGAAGCTTTGGTTCTTGGAATTGTTCAGGGCATTACCGAATTCCTGCCTGTGAGCAGTTCGGGGCATCTGGTTTTACTGCAGAGGATCTTCGGCATAGAGGAGCCGGCCCTTGTTTTTGAGACTGCGGTTCACGGAGGGACCCTTCTTGCGGTGCTTTTTGTTCTGCGCAAGGACATTTTAGACATACTGCGCCGTATAATTCAGCCCCTGACGCTTTACCTTATAGTCGCAACTATCCCTGCTGTAATTGTTGCCCTTGTTTTCAGGGGCTTTATAGAGGAACTTTTTCAAACGGGGGCATTTCTTGGTTTTGCGTTTCTCGTGACGTCGGGCCTGCTTTTCCTATCGGAGAAGCTGTCGGGTGGTGGGGGGCTCGGTGGTGCCGGCGGTGGTGGTGCCGGCGGTGCGGGAGCCGGCGGTGGGGCGGGCGCGGGTCTGACCCTGCGCGATGCCCTTATTATAGGTCTTTTCCAGGCAGCGGCCCTAGTTCCCGGCATTTCTCGCTCGGGCGCAACAATCTCGGGCGCCTTATTCAGGAAGGTTGATCGAAACTATGCCGCCCGCTTCTCTTTTCTTCTTTCCATCCCTGCAATCTTGGGCGCGCTTGTTCTTCAAGCAGGGGACTTTATTAATGCCGCCAAGTCTGCCGAGGGTAGTATCGGAGCATTGCCATTAGTTATAGGGACTCTTAGCGCCTGCATAGTTGCCTTTTTTTCGATGCACCTGCTTTTCAGGATTATCAGGAAACATTCTCTGCGAGGGTTTGCAATTTACACCGGTGTTTTAGGGGTTTTGATTTTAGTGGATCAATTGCTGACAGGGATCTTGCTTTAATTGTCCATCATTAGTATATCTTTAAATCTTTAACTACCTTTGCCATATTGGTAAAATCATTGTCATCGTGCAATAAATACAGATTGTTTTCTATTGTTATTTGAGCAATTAATAAGTCTATTGTACTTCTTACGGTAATTCCGCTTTTTCTACAGTTTATATAGATCAATGACGATTTCTCAAAAGATTGTTTTCCTAATTTTATGTCAAAGAAAGGCAAGGTGTCAAAATATTCTTTTAATAAATTAAACTCCTTGTTGTTTTTGGACCCCTGTAGAAGCTCTTGATAAATATAATTGCAAATGCCATAAGGTATATCATGATCAATAATGTAATCCATTTTCTCGTATGGAAGACCTTCCTTGTTTTTAAAGTATCCAATAAGAACTGATGTATCTGCAAGAATCATTTATTTCCTCATGCTTTTATAGTCATACTCATCTCTAAATTCGATTTTCCCCTTTAAGTCTCTAATGTTCTTTCTTTTCCTGTTATTTACATATTCTCTTAAAGCTGCTTCTATAAGGTCTTTTTTGGTAAGAATTGATGTTGAATATGAAAATGCTTCTTTTACCAGTTCATCATTTAATACAATATTTGTTCTCACTATACACCTCTTATACACATAGTAATACACATTGAATCAAATGTCAAGGTGTTATTTTATAGAAAAATCCCGATAGTAATTCCAAAGTTAATCCCGTTATTCAGAGGGTAATATGTAAATGGTATATCAAGCATTACTTGACCTAAAACTAAACCAAGGGCAGCCATGATCTTGGGATTTAAAATGCTTGGGCCTGAGTTTCCGTTTATTTGGAATGATACGGTTCCGGGGCTGATTTGTACTATACCGGGCGGCAGATCCATGAAATCGGTTGTGACAGTGCCGTTAGCACTGAGGTCTGCCCTGCCAAATCCTATGTCTAAACCTGCACCTGCTGCGAGGTTAATAAAACTGAATAACCTGATCGAAGTCATCACTTCAACCGGAATCGTATAAGTATTAATATTGAAATCCAGGTTAAACTTAGTATCTGATACGCCTGCTCTTACTTCATGATCGTCAACATAAATTGATCTTCCCTCTATTGCTATTTCAAGGGGGTAATTTACACTTATGGCACTGTTCTGGTAAATAAAGCCTGTGCCGATACTTATTCCGCTCCATTGGAGACTACCTGCAGCAATATTTCTATTATTCAAAAGCTTGTAATTTGCCATTGCTCCAATTGAGAAGGTATTAAATGAAAATATATCTATGGGCATATTCATATAACCGATTTTTATTCCGAGATATAGGTCTCTTAGAAAAAAGGCGGAAGTGTTTATGCCGATTTGTGCGTTTAGAATTTGAGCGTAGGTGGTAATTGCAGGTTCATCGTGATCAATCGGTGCTGTATTTTCCGATCCGATTAATCCGTCTGAAAAACTTAAATAGCTCGCAGGAAGGCGAAAACCGACCATCGGGCCTATAGTAAAGGCAAACCTATTATAAGTGCCAAAGCTGTATTGACCTGCACCATGGTTTGAAAATATCGAAGCATTTGCAAATGCTCCAATTAAATTTCCAGGGTTTGCACTAAAACCGCTGAGCCGGTATCGCAGTTCTCTCTCAATGTCATTGAATATTTCGTAACTCAAATCTTCAGGGCTTAGTCCGTCAGGTACATTGCCCGAGATGGGTGCTTCGTTTGAAAATACAGGGGAGTTGAATCTTATATCAATGGCAAAGAGCGGGAGCGAGATGAAAAGAACTGCTATAAAAACCGATATCTTTTTCAAGATTTACTCCTATTAAACACACACAAAGTTCGCCAATATGCGAACTTTGTGTGTGCGGGATTCTAGTATAAGATAGCCGGAATTGTAAAAACTGTACAGGCTATCATTCACTTATGCTTATAATTCCTCCGCTTGTACTAGTTCGTGCACGGCTTACCTGCTCCAGTTCGGAGATCGTATTATAGTAATCCCAGATTCTTACCCCCACTCTAAGGTCATTCGGTGAAGGAATGGTAGAGCCTGCCCTTGTAACAGTTACAAACCTTCTTTTAGCGTCGTTATGGGGTAAGGTTATTTCAACCGCATCGGCAGTGTCGTTAAACGCAAGATACCCTGTCCTTGTTATAGCCGAAACATGCCACTCGATCTTTGCTACATCGGCATCCGGGAAGCTGCCATAGCTGACACTGAACTCTTGGCTTGAGACTGCTTGTGATAAACTAGTAGGCCCGCTTGGAGATATTTGGACCGGAGGGCTTGCAGGGAGGGGGAGTATCACCCTGAAATGAATTTCCTTTGCAAGGTCCAGCCTTCCTTCAGGGTATACGTTAATGCTTGCCATACCGCCGGGGCCCTTTGCAGTAACTGTGAACTCAATCTCGACTTCATCGGTTGACCCCTGCTTCGGAATTGCCTCCGCTTGAGTTATTGAAATAATGCTGTCCGATGCAGGCGGTATAAAAGCTACAAGGTTAGTGTTTGCAGGAATATTATTTCCTGCACCTTTTAAGGTTGCTGTGAGAGTCAAGGAATTATTACTCGCAGTCCCTGTGGTTATGCCAAGTATATAGGGTGTTGCACTTGCATTGCCTGTTTGATTAAGAGAAGAGAACACCGTATGATGACTAAAGTGCTTTGAAGTATCACTTAAATCTGCTATCGCAAATGGCGTATCATCATGGAGGGGATTTGGAGGTGTTACATCAAAGGCAATAAAGTGAAATAAGCCGGGGTCTGCGACACTGCTTATACTGAATTGGGCCCTGCGGGGAGTAGTAAGATTTTCATTAAGGCCCCTAAAAGTCACCTTATTTCCTACAACACTTTCTACAATACCGTAAGTTGACCATGACTGCCACTGCACATTCTTGTTTGCGTTTGCACTGCCTGCAACACCAAAGGTAAGCTCCTTCGCCTGCCCGTGGAAGATGTCAGAGAGTATGAAGGGATCACTGAAGGAGCCGTCCCCATCACCTGTCCATGAGGGTGCAGTAATGTCAGTGCCATCTGTATCGTAGATAAAGATACCGTCAGGCGCTACACCTCCTGACGAAACAGATACACTGACAGTGACTGATGAGCTTGCTGTGGAATTTGGGTGATCGCTTGTCACGGTAATCGTAGTTTGACCGACACCAACAGCCGTAATAAGGCCGTTGCTTACCGTTGCCACACTGCTGTGTTGACTTGTCCAAGTGACCCTTGTATCCGCATTCTCGGGAGCTAATTCGTACTCTATCTGTCTTGTGCCTGCCACGATTAACTGCACAGGAGTAGGCGTGCTTATGCCGATTGATGTCGGAGGCGGAGCAACAGCTACCTGTATCTGCCTCTCCTCGGTGAAGCTGCCGTCAGCAGTTGTCACTTTTAATGTTGCACTTCCGGTACTGCTCCCTGCGCTAACCGTAATGCTAAGAGAGTTTGTACTATCAATGGTTATGATACTTGAGCCCTCTGTCACTTCCCAAGTTACAGCTTGGTTTGTTGCATTTGCCGGCTGTAATACAGCGCTGACATTTTGGCTTGAGTTAGTGGGTATATTAATT
>Ga0099364_10002035_pt1 | contig 32557 bp, 24 predicted proteins | sample TergutTh196P3_FD_73070 | JGI IMG/M metagenome (GOLD analysis project Ga0099364, IMG submission 73070) | Microcerotermes parvus P3 segment gut microbial communities from Pointe-Noire, Republic of the Congo - Th196 P3 | ecosystem: Host-associated > Arthropoda: Insects > Digestive system > Gut ... | reverse complement strand
AAAACGGTATATTTTATCAGAAACGCGCCGAAACAGTCGGGAAGCGTGTACACACCCGCGAGCAAAGCGCGTAAAATCAATGTGCTGGGCGAACAGAAAAAACCGCAGTATAAAATAAACAAAGGCGTAATCAAATACAAAGCCAACACATACACACAACCCGGCAGCAGTACCGCATCATTGAAAACAGCTAAAGGCGAATGGAAAACGGCGGGTGAAGTGACGCTGTGGATGGCGGCTACGGCGAAAAAACCCGCTTCTGCAAAACAGACTTTGACGATAACAGCACCGGCAGCCAAAATTGCACAATATACGCGGACGAACGCAGTTCGTCCCTACTGAGCTACACCATACCGAAAACAAATCCTGCACCGCTGCCGCATAAAATAAATCAGATAATCAAACAAATATAAACTTTTTGTAAAAGTTAGCCGCATATGTATAATTTTATATATTTATATGATATAATTATATCCGTAAAGAATATCATAAAAATAATTTTAGGAGGAAATTTTACTCTATGGCTAAAAAATATGTTTATTTATTCAGCGAAGGCAGCGGTTCCATGAGGGAGCTGCTCGGCGGTAAAGGCGCCAATCTCGCGGAGATGACAAATCTCGGTATGCCTGTGCCGCAGGGCTTCACCGTCACAACCGAAGCGTGTACGCAGTATTATGAAGACGGACAAAAAATATCTCCCGAGATCGAAGCGGAGATCAGCCGGTATGTCACGGAAATGGAAAAAATCACCGGCAAAAATTTCGGCGACCCCTCCAATCCGCTGCTCGTTTCGGTGAGAAGCGGTTCGAGAGCGTCAATGCCCGGAATGATGGATACGGTACTGAACTTAGGGCTTAACGATGAAGTTGTCGCGGGACTCGCCAAGCTCACGGACAACGAGCGTTTCGCTTATGATTCATACCGCAGATTTATACAGATGTTTTCGGATGTTGTTATGGAAGTTTCAAAAAAGAATTTTGAAGACATAATAGACGAACTCAAAGAAAAAAAAGGCGTAAAACTCGATACCGAGCTGAACGCTTCCGACATGAAGGAAATGGTTAAACTGTTCAAAGAATACTTCAAAAAACAAAAAGGAATCGATTTCCCGTCCGACCCGAAAGAACAGCTTATGGAATCGGTAAAAGCGGTGTTCAGATCATGGAACAACGAAAGAGCCATAGTTTACAGAAGAATGAATGATATTCCGGGTTCCTGGGGCACCGCCGTAAACGTTCAGGCGATGGTTTACGGGAATATGGGCGAAACAAGCGGCACAGGCGTCGCGTTCACTCGTGACCCGGCGACGGGTGAAAACAAGCTGTACGGCGAGTTTTTGATGAATGCGCAGGGCGAAGACGTTGTTGCGGGTATCAGAACGCCTCAGACAATCGATCAGCTCAAACAGGTTATGCCTCAGGCTTACGATGAATTTGTTGCGCTCTCCGGCAAGCTCGAAAAACATTATAAAGATATGCAGGATATGGAATTCACCATAGAAAACAAAAAACTGTACATGCTGCAGACCAGAAACGGCAAGCGTACGGCGGCCGCAGCTCTTAAAATAGCCGTTGATCTGGTCGAAGAAGGCATGATAACCGAAAAAGAAGCGGTATTAAAAGTCGACCCGAAACAGCTCGACGCGCTGCTGCACCCGCAGTTTGAAGCCGCAGCTCTTAAAGCGGCTGTACCGGCGGGCAAAGGACTCGCGGCATCCCCCGGAGCGGCCTGCGGCAAAGTATATTTCACGGCGCACGAAGCGGTTGACGCCGTAAACAGTAAAAAAGAAAAAGTTATACTTGTGCGCATCGAAACCTCGCCGGAAGACATCGAAGGAATGTATGCGGCTGAAGGTATACTCACGGCGCGCGGCGGAAACACGAGCCACGCGGCGGTGGTTGCCAGAGCTATGGGTACCTGCTGCGTTGCGGGTTGCGGGGAAATCACAATAAACGAAGCGGACGGATTTTTCACTCTCGGCGGCAAAAAAATAAAAGAAGGCGATTATATTTCGCTTGACGGCTCTACCGGGAACATCTATATCGGGCAGATACCCACGGTCGAAACCAAAATCACCGGAATATTTGAAAAATTTATGTCTTGGGCGGATAAATTAAGAAAACTTAAAATCAGAACAAACGCCGACAGCCCGGCGGACGCGGCCAAAGCCGTTGAGTTCGGCGCGGAAGGCATCGGTCTTACCAGAACTGAGCATATGTTCTTTGAATCCGACAGAATTATGACGTTCCGCGAAATGATTATCGCTAAAACGACAGAGGAGCGCAAAGCCGCTCTCGCCAAACTGCTTCCAATGCAGATATCCGACTTTGAAGGTATATTTAAAGCGATGGGTGACCGCCCCGTAACCATAAGATTCCTCGACCCGCCGTTTAATGAGTTCTTCCCCAAAAAATCAGAGGAAATAGCGGCGCTCGCAAAAGAGATGGGCAAAGACGCGGCCGAGCTTTCCGCGCTTATAGAAGGCTTGCAGGAAGCCAATCCCATGATGGGGCACAGAGGCTGCCGGCTGGCAGTATCATACCCTGAAATCGCGGAAATGCAGACAACGGCGGTGATCACCGCGGCGATAAACGTGAATAAAGCCGGCGGAAACGTTGTTCCGGAAATTATGATACCGCTCATTTGCGAGGTTGAGGAGCTTAAATTCGTCAAGAAAACCGTGGTCGAAACCGCTGATGCCATAATTAAGGCGGCAGGTGTGAAACTGGTCTATCATGTCGGCACAATGATAGAGATACCCAGAGCGTGCCTGATGGCTGACGAAATCGCTTCCGAAGCGGAATTCTTCTCATTCGGTACAAACGATTTAACCCAGATGACATACGGATTAAGCCGCGATGATGCGGGCAAAATCCTTGAGGATTATTTTAACGCGGGAATATTTGAAGTTGACCCGACTGCAAGGCTTGACCGCAGCGGTGTGGGTAAACTGATTAAAATGACCGTTGAGCTGGGAAGAAAAACCCGTCCGGGTATAAAGCTCGGTATCTGCGGCGAACATGGGGGCGACCCGTATTCGATAGAGTTCTGCCATGAAGCGGGGCTCGATTATGTATCCTGTTCGCCTTACAGAGTGCCTATAGCCAGACTTGCGGCGGCACAGGCGGCGATCCAGGATAAAAACGTTATATTCGGTTAAAGAATAAACAGCTGTTTATTTATTCTCTCTCGCTTTTCTGCCGTATTTCCGCGCGTTTGATCTTATTGCTGAGCGTCTTGGGCAATTCGTCGACAAACTCAATAATACGCGGATATTTATAAGGCGCGGTGACGCGTTTCACATGATCCTGCAGTTCTTTTACAAGGGCATCCGACGGCGTGTATCCGGAAGCCAGAACAACCGTCGCTTTGACCACCTGCCCGCGCACCTCATCAGGAGCCCCGGTAATGGCGCTTTCAAGCACCGCCGGGTGCTCCTGCAGCGCACTTTCGACTTCAAAAGGTCCGATACGGTATCCCGAGCATTTGATCATGTCGTCATTACGCCCCACAAACCAATAATATCCGGAAATATCGCGCCACGCCACATCGCCGGTATGATATATACCCCCGTCAAAACAGCTTGTGTTCAGCTTGCCGTTTTCAAAATATCCCTTGAACAGACCGACGGGGAAATGTTTATCAAGATTTTTTATAACAATCTCACCCTCTTCGCCCACAGGCACGCTTCCGCCTTCTTCGTCAACAAGGTCAATCTCATAAAGCGGCGCGGGTTTACCGGTTGAACCGGGATTCGGCTCAATCCACTGCGAATTGAACAGCAGCACGCTGGATTCGGACTGACCGAACCCTTCGTGCAGTTTTAAGCCTGTGGCGGCATAAAATTGTTTATACACTTCCGGATTAAGCGGTTCTCCTGCGGTTCCGGCGTGTTTTATGCTGGATAAATCATATTTTGACAGATCCTCTTTGATCAAAAATCTGTACATAGTCGGCGGCACACAGAATGTCGTCAGACGGTATTTTTCTATGACTTTAAGCATTTTTTCCGGAACAAACCGATCAAAATCATACGCCATAACCGCCGCGCCCGCGATCCACTGCCCGTATATCTTCCCCCAGCCGAATTTTGCCCAGCTCGAATCGGAGTTGGAGAAATGCAGCGTATTTTCTTTTACTTGCTGCCAGTATTTGGCGGTCGTTATATGCCCCAGCGGATAGGTGTGGTCATGCGCGGCCATTTTGGGCATACCCGTCGTGCCTGAGGTGAAGTATACCAGCATAAGGTCAGAGGCTTTTATATCAGCGGGTCTGTCAAAAGTTTCGGGCTGTTTTTTGTATTGTTCAAAATCTTCCCAGCCCTCGCGTTTTCCGAGTATATATTTTTTAACCCCGGGAAACCCTTTAAGTCCTTTTTCAACCTGCTCCGCGACCCCTCCGGGGTCATCATACGCTATAATCAGCTTGATACCGGCCGCTCCCACACGGTAAGCCACGTCTTTTTCGGTGAACTGTATTGAGCCGGGGATAAGAACCGCGCCGATTTTATGCAGGGCTGCGGCGGTGAACCAATATTCGTACCTCTGCCTTAAAATAAGCAGCACCATATCCCCTTTTTTTATACCGGCAGCCGTGAGCATATTTGCGGTCTGATTGCTGAGCCGCGAAATATCGGCGAATGTGAATGTTTCTTCTCCTCCGTGGTCATCGCACCAAACCAGAGCTTTTTTGTCCGGTTCGGTTTTTGCCCAGCCATCGACGATATCAAACCCGAAATTAAAATTTTCGGGGATATTGATTTTATAATTTTCTATAAAATCCGCATAAGAATCAAATTCTGTTTTATTTAAATATTTTTCTATCATTTTCATCATTTTTTACATCAGCAGCCTCACTTTAATAATTTTATTTGTGTTTATTCGTTTATAACGGTCAAAAATTTTGCCGGCACATCCCCTTCAGCGCGCTGACCATGCGGTTTTTTCGGGTCAAAATAAACGCAGTCGCCTTCCTCAAGAATAATTTCGTTCCCATCATGATACAACACCATAACTCCTTCAAGGCAGTAATTTATCTCCTGTCCGCCGTGCATAACCATTTTGGGTATCTCGCCGTCCGGTTCAAGGGTCACTATCATAGGCTCCATTGTTCTGTGCAGGAATGAATAAGCTATATTTTCGAATTTATACCCTTCAAACCGCTCAACTTTAATCCCCTGCCCTTTTTTAACAAAACTCAGCGAAATATTCTTGGGCGATTTACCCGACAAAATGTCGGTCGTGTCCACATTATAAATATGCGCGAGCGAGTAAATCACACTTATGGGGATATCGGTGCCATCCTGTTCATACTGAGCGTACCGTTTGGTTTCTATATTTAATTTTTTTGCCGTTTCTTCGACACTGTACCCGGCAACATCGCGCAGTTCCCGTATTCTCATCGCTAAAAGGCGCGTTTGTTCGAGCATTGTTATACACCTTCTTTTTTTATTTGATATACTATTTTAACAAAATTTAACCGGTTTGTCAAGACAATTTTTTTATATTAACAAAAAGTTTGTTGACAGCGGCGTATAAAAATGATATAATAACCCTATATAAACAGCAAATTGATTTAATTCGGTCAGGGCAGGAGGATTTGTTATGAAAACCAAGATAATTGCGCTTTCTTTTATTATATGTGTTATATCAGCAATATATTTAAACGGCTGCGGCGCTGATGAAACTGTAAAATGGAATCCCGGAAAACCGCTCTCCGGAAGCGAAATTAAAATAGGCATTATTTATTTGGACGAAGCGGAAAGCGGCTGGTCTTACGCCCATGAATTGGGCTTGAAAGAAGCTCAGCGGGAATTCGGGCTGGATGACAGCCAAATACTCCGCAAATTCAACGTGAGCGAAGAAGATACCGGAAATATAGAATATGCGATCAGCGAAGCCATCGCGCAGGGAGCGAACCTTATCATCGCTCCGAGCTGGGGATTTATGGATGTCTGCGAACAAATGGCGGCGGAACATCCAAACGTTATTTTTGCGCACGCCTCCGGTTATAAACACAACGACGCAAATTTTACGAATTATTTCGGACGCCTTTATCAGGCCAGATACCTCACGGGCATCGCCGCCGGATTAAAAACGCAGACCGGCAAAGTTGGGTTTGTAGCGGCGCAAGGCGTATGGAACAGCGAAGTGACCGGCTGGCTTAACGCTTTTGCGATGGGTGTAGAACGGGTAAACCCCGAAGCACAGATATATGTGAGCGTGACAAACAGCTGGTTCGACCCTGCCGGAGAACGCAGAGCCGCGCAGCTGCTGCTCGATGAAGGATGCGATGTTATCGCGCAGCACTGCGATACCGCAGAGCCGCAGATTGCAGCCGAAAACGCCGGAGTTTGGGGTATTGGCACCAATGTCGATATGAGCTCTGAGGCGCCGGATGCGGTATTGACGTCGGCTGTCTGGAACTGGGATGCTTATTATACTTTTTTAATCGGCAGCATTATCGACGGCAGTTTCACAACAGCGCCGTATTTCGGCGGACTGTCGGACGGTATGGTGGATATAGCGCCTCTCGCCCCTTCACTTACCGTGCCGGGTATGGCTGAGGCGATCTCCGAGGCGAGGGAGAGCATCGTAAACGGCAGTTTTAATATTTTTGACGGCGAACTGGAAACCAATGACGGGCGTAAAATAGGAAAATCAGGCGAAACTTTGTCCGATAGCGAGATTACCGGCGAAATTAACTGGTATTACCGCAATATAGTCGTACTGGAATAAATATTATGATAATAAATAAAAAATTACAAAAAAGAGATTATTTTCAGGTGCTTTTTGTGTTCATCGCATTTCAGCTGATGGTGGCGATAGCCAGCTTCTTTGTCAGCAGCACTCTGCGTAAAACCTCATCTTCAGCCGTGACGATAACTCTGGAAGAAACAGAAAAAACGATCCGCGCTTATTTAAGGGAACCCAAAGTGGCTTTTGATAATATTTATACGGCGATCCAAGATATTCTCGACAGGAACGAATCGCCGGATGTTGTGTATCAATACCTGAAGCAAACAGCGGAAATTCTGAACGCTCAGGAAGACGGTATCGAAGGCTTTATCGACGTGTACGGCTATATCCAGGGGGATTTTATTTCGGGAGCGGACTGGGTACCTGATGACGGCTATATTCCGCAGCAGCGTCCCTGGTATCAGCTGGCGGTGAGAAGCACCGGGGTGAATTACACCGCTCCGTATATAGATGCGTACACAGGTCTTCTTGTGATAGCGCTGACATGTGAGATATACGGCAAAAACGGCGATTATTATGGTGTGCTGGCTCTTGATATAGATATTTCATGGCTTACGGAATACGCTAAATCGCTGCAGTTTGTTGACGGCGGATACGGTATGATAGTCAATCAATACCTGCATATCATAGCCCATCCGCAGGAACAATTCAAAAATACCCGCCTTCAGGATCTGGGCGGCAGCTATGACGCGGTAGCCGATATGCTGCGCGTCAGCCACGGCGCGTTCGCAGAATCCATAAAAGACATCGACGGCACAGACGCGATCGTGTTTTTTAAACAGATTTATAACGGATGGTATATCGGTATTGTGATGCCGAACAGCAGTTATTATGCGGATTTGTACAGAACTTTCGCGCTTCTGACCGCTTTGGGATTTGTTTTGGCGTGTATTTTGAGTTATATACTTATCCGGCTTTCAAACGAAAAAAACCGTTCGGAAGAAGAGAGCAGGGCCAAATCGTCTTTCCTTTCCATGATGTCCCATGAGATGCGTACTCCTATGAACGCGATTATAGGCATGACGGCTATAGGGAAATCAGCTTCCGATATCGAACGGAAAAATTACAGTTTTATAAAAATTGAAGATGCGTCAAACCATCTGCTCGGCGTTATAAACGATATTCTCGATATGTCAAAAATTGAAGCGGGTAAATTTGATATTTCACCTGAAGAATTCAATTTTGAAAAAATGCTGCAGCGGGTTATGACCGTCGTCAATTACAAAATAATTGAAAAAAAACAGAAATTTAAAATTTATGTCGACAGAGATATCCCGGAATTTTTGATCGGCGATGACCAGCGGCTGACGCAAGTCATCACGAATCTTGTCGGAAACGCGGTAAAATTTACGCCCGAGGAAGGTTCTATACGGATTGGGACATATTTTCTGGGCGAAAAGGACGGTATATGCTCCTTAAAAATAACGGTCACCGACAACGGTATAGGAATCAGTCCCGAACAGCAAAACCGGCTTTTCAAGGCGTTTCAGCAGGCTGAGAGCAGTACCTCACGGAAATTCGGAGGCACCGGTCTCGGTCTTATAATATCAAAAAATATCGTGGAAATGATGGGCGGCAGAATGTGGGTCGAATCCGAACTCGGAAAAGGCGCCGTTTTTGCTTTTACGGTTCAGTTAAAACAGGGCGAAACAAAAGAACAGGCGCTGATGGGATACAATATTAACTGGAGCGGCGTCAATATACTTTTGGTTGATGACGACACGGATACTGCGGCGTTTTTTAAAAAAATCACGGGGGAATTCGGAGCAGCCTGCGACACGGTTTCAACCGGTGAGGAAGCGCTCGGTCTTGTCCGCGAAAAAGGAAGATATGATGTATATTTTATAGGCGGTCAGCTGTCTGATATGAGCGGAGTGGCTTTGGTAAAAGCGATAAATGAAATTGATTTTGCCGGGCCGGAAAGCGCTTTTGCTATGTTTTTTGATATAAGCAGTTTTGAAAAGTTCGAGCATGATGCGGTAACGGCGGGAGTCGACGCTTTTGTGAGCAAACCTTTTTTTCCTTCGCAAATTATTAATACCACAAACGATATTCTCGGTTTAAGTAAAAACAAAGCGGAAAAAACAGCGCCGGAAACCGAAAAAACCAAACTCACTTTTAAAGGACGCCGTATACTGCTGGCTGAAGATGTCGAAATAAACCGCGAAATTGTTTTAGCGCTGCTTGAGCCCGCGCTGCTGGAAATAGACTGTGCGGAAAACGGCGCCGAAGCCGTCCGTATGTTCAGCCTGTCGCCGGAAAAATACGATATGATTTTAATGGATATTCAAATGCCGGAAATGGACGGTTTTGAAGCGGCGCGCACCATACGCGCACTTAAAACCGAAAAAGCGGGGAATATTCCCATCGTTGCTATGACTGCTAATGTATTCAAGGAAGATATCGAAGAATGTTTTAAAGCCGGCATGAACGACCACATAGGGAAACCGCTTGATTTTAACGCCGTTTTACATATACTCGAACAATATTTATCCTAATTGGAATAAAAATGCCTTAGCGGCGGCGGCAGCAGATACCCAGCAGCATAATCCGAGCAGAATGGGTTTAAATCCGCTCGCTTTCATATGTTTTATATTTGTGCTGAGCCCAACCCCCGCCATCGCCGTCACAATACCGAATTTTCCGGTCAAAACAATTATTTCGGCCGCTTCTTTCGGTATTGAAAGAAACGTGTTTGCAACAGTTGCGGCTGCAAAAAATATAATAAATTTAGGGAATATTTTAATCAAGCTGAACCCGCTCGGGTTTTCATGTTTTTGTTTATACGAAGTATATACCGCCAAAAATAAAGTGACGGGGACAATTAACAGCGTTCTTGTGAGTTTGACCACGGCGGCAGCCTGCAAAGCGGTGTTGTTTCCGGCGGCGCCGCTCCACGAAGAGCCTGCGGCGACCACAGATGAGGTATCGTTGATTGCGGCGCCCGCCCAAATACCGAAATCCGCATCACTCATGCCCGTAAAACGCCCTATAACCGGAAAAACAAATACCGCAGCTATATTAAACAAAAATATAATCGATATACTCCCGGTAATATCCTCGTCTTTTGCGCGTATCACCGGCGCGGCCGCGGCAATCGCCGAACCTCCGCAAATCGCCGTGCCCACTCCTACAAGCGTCGTTATACCGCTTTTCAGTTTTAATATTTTACCCATAATAAAAGCGGTTATAAACGCTGCAGCGGCTGCTGCGGTTATAATTAAAATTGATTGGCTGCCCAGCTGCGCGGCATGGAATAAATCCATGTTAAAACCGAGCAGTACAACAGAATACTGCAAGAGTTTTTTTGAAATATTTTTTATGCCGTCAGCGGGGTGTATGTCCTTGAACAGTTTGAATTTAATCGGTTTGGCGAATATACCGGCGCATATTATCCCGATAAGTACAGCGGTAACAGGCGCGCCTGCAACAGGAAAAACCCCGCCGATAAACCATGAAGGCACGGCGACAGCGAGGCAGATAAGTGCCGGAATAAATATATGTTTAAGCATTTGAATCAAACAGCCTTATCACCGATTTGATTTCAGCGCCCCTGTCCGCAAGGGTTTTTATTGCGGCATCAAACCCGTATTCTTCAATTTCTTCGGTTATAAAGAACAGCCCGCCCTCATTATCCGGTTCATAAATAACAGCATTTTTAAACACCCCGATAACGTCATACGGCTTTGATTCTGCTCTCACATAGTATTTTAAGATATTTTTTTTGAAATCGCATACATAATCTCCGCCGCCGGCTTCCCAGCGGATATTTTTCGCGCTTTTTGTGAGCACATCTATAATATCCGCAACAATCGCGCTCGCGGTCGGCAGTTTGCCCGCTCCCTGCCCGTAAAACATAACGTCCCCCGTCATATCTCCCGTAACCGTTATTCCGTTGAATATTTCCCCGATATTATATAAAGGCGAGATCTGCGGGACGAGCATGGGAGCCACGTATGCCATAAGTTCTCCCGATTTACCGCTAAGCAGCCCGGAGCTTGCGACAAGTTTTATGTTATGACCGATTTGTGCGGCGTTTTGTATATCTTCAAGCGTTATTTTTGTTATCCCTTCGGTGTATACTTTATCAACAGGCAGCTGTCTGCCGAAAGCGAGGGATGAAAGTATGCAGATTTTACGGCAGGTATCTGTGCCTTCGATATCGCTTGACGGGTCGCGCTCCGCATATCCGAGTTCCTGCGCCGTTTTAAGCGCTTGTTCAAAACTTATTTGTTCAGCCGCCATTTTGGACAGAATAAAATTGGTCGTAGCGTTTAAAATACCCGTTATTTTATTTATTTTGTTCGCCGCAAGACAGTTATATATGGGTCTGATAACCGGTATCCCGCCTCCGACGCTGGCTTCAAACATATAATATGCGCCGTTTTCTTCAGCGGTTTTTAAAAGTTCCGCGCCATATTCCGCAACCACCGCTTTATTCGGCGTGACAACGCTGATACCGCGCTCCAATGCGGCTTTTGTAAACTTGTAAGCGGGTTCGGCCGGTCCGCTGATCGCCTCGACTGCAAGCGTTATTTCAGGGTCGTCTAAAATGATATTTATATCTTTAACCAACCTGTTTGAAAGCGGATGCCCGCATATATCTTTTATATCGAGGATATATTTTATATTCACCGCGCCGCCTGTTTTTTTTGAGATAATATTTTCGTTCTTAAAAAAAATATCCGCAACGCCGGAACCCACAAAACCAAATCCGAGTATCGCTATATTAAACATAATAAAATCTCTCCTGAAATTCCTATATTTTTTGTTTAGACTCTATTATATCATATTTATTTTAATTTAACAAGCGAAAACGATTAAAATATAAAATATATTAAAAATATATACATATAAATGTGATAAAATGAGTTAGTAATGAATAAATTACGAGAAAGAAGAGCATTTCCGGTATGAAATTTAAAAAAATTATATATATAATTTTAACAGCGGCATTTTTGGTGTCATGCAATATAAATCCCGGCATTGAGGATAACGGAGTTATCGTTATGGATATAATTGAAACTGAAGATATGCGTCTCGGTTTGTATCCCCGTGTTGCGGGGCTGAGCGGCTTGAAAGTTAAAACGGCGCGGACCGACCCGTTTGATCTGCAGTTTTCGCATAAAAATTATTTTTATACGGAGAATATATACGTAAGCATCACGGGAGCAATTGAAGAAGCGGTGATTTATTACACAACAAACGGCTCCGAACCGCAAAAGGGCTTGATTTCACAGCATAACCGAAAATATACGGGTGAGCCGGTTCTGATAAAAACAGCCGATGCCAACAGCCCGACAGTGCTCAAGGCCGCCGCATTTCTTACCGACGGCACAAAAAGCGGCACACTGACCCACACATATTTTGTCAGTCCGGCTATAAATTCGCGTTTTGATGAAAATTTATATATATTTTCGGTATCTTCCGATCCGTATAATTTGTATGACTACGATTACGGCATACTTGTGGAAGGCAGGCTGCGCGGAGAATGGCTGGCGGGCGGCTCGGGCAGCGAGCTGATCCCCTCTGATCCCGCAAATTACAATCTGCGCGGCAGAGAGAGCGAACGCCCCGCTTATATCGAGGTGCTGAACTCTAAAGGCGAACTTTTGATTTCGCAGTCAGCCGGCATAAGGGTGCGCGGCGGCTGGTCGCGCTCCGCAGCCGTAAAATCGATCGGGCTTTATGCGCGCGGCGAATATGACCCGATTTTCGATAAATTTTATTATGATTTTTTCAGATTCTTTGATTTTAACGGCAAAACAGCCGTGCGCGGCACCGATATACCCGTGGAGGCCTATTCTATGCTCGTGCTGCGAAACGGCGGCAATGACAGAAACGGCGCGCATATGCGCGAGGAGCTCTCCGGCGTACTCGCGAAAAAAGCGGGGTTTCCGGATTTTAAAGAAACCGCGCCGGCGGCGATGTTTATAAACGGTGAATATCACGGTTTTTTTTGGCTCCAAACATGGTTTTCCGAATGTTATATGTTTGATAATTACGGCGAAACGGCCAAAAGCAGTATAGATATAAAATACTGGTGGGAAATGCCGGACGGGCAGGGGGTTTCCTGTGATGAAACGCTTGAAGCGTTCCTGCAAACCGTGTGTATTGATAATTTGATGCGGTATTATGCGTTCCAAACATACATAAATAACCGCGACTGGCCCCATAATAATCTTAAAATCTGGCGTTACGGCGGAGAAGGCGGCGAATATATAAACAAATATTATGACGGTAAATACAGATTTCTGCCTTTTGATCTGGAGCTGGCATGGGGAATATATGAGATGGGCTATAAAGACCGTATTATCGGCCGTGCAAAGAGCGGCAGCCCTGTTTTTGACAATTTGATGCAGCGCGGCGATATGATTGAAAAATTTTGTAACCAGCTGCGGGATTTTATTAATTCCGTATTCACTTTCGAAAGTGTGCTGGATGCGTACGGGCGGATTATTGATTTATGTGACGGCGAGATACGCACGGCAATAGGCTATAATGTTTCGGGCACCAACAGGCAGCAGCTTGAAAAGGAAAGAGCGGCGATTTTGGAATTTGCGCGGAACCGCGCGGAATATGTGATTGATGATATGCGTCTTTCGTTTGATTTGGAGGGGGGAAGCTATGAAGTGACCGTTATCGGTAAACCCGGAGCAGATATTAAGCTCAACAGCCTCGAAGCAGCCGGTGCAGCCGTAATTTACGGCAGTTATTTTACGGAACATTCGGTTATACTCAGCGCCGAAACGCATAGCTTTGATCATTGGCTGATTTGCGGCCGCAGATATGAAACGCCGGAGCTGCTTTTAAACAGCAAAATCGCGCAAAACGGGAATATAACAGCGGAATTGTTTTTAAAATGAAATTATTGAAATATTTAAATATTGAAATGAGGAAAATAAAATAGATAAAACCAAGAAAAAAAATGTGACGGATATGACCGCCGGCAGCCCGTTAAAACTAATTATTTTGTTTGCCCTGCCGCTTCTTGCGGGTAATATCCTGCAGCAGACCTACAGTATAACCGATGCGGTTATCGTAGGCAGCTTCGCGGAGAACAGTGATGATATAATTGCGGCGATAGGCGTGTCCATGCCGATAATGTTTTTGATGATGGCGCTGTTTTTCGGCATAGGTCAGGGCGCCTCCATAATAATATCACAATTTTACGGCGCGGGTGACAAAGAGGGTATCAAGCGCGCCGTCGATACGATTTATTTGTTTCTGGTCGTCGTTTCGGTTCCGCTGACTGTAACGGGGCTTATAATATGCCGGCCTCTGCTTGAGCTTATAAACACCGAAGGTGAGATTTTGGAGAATGCGGTGGTTTATTTAAGCATTATGTTTGCGGGTATTTTGATGTCTTTCGGATTTAATCTCAACAACGGTATATTGAACGGACTCGGAAACAGCAAGATCTCGCTGTTGTTTTTAGGGATTGCGACGATGACAAATATAGTGTTGGATCTGGTTTTTTTAATTGTGCTGGAATGGGGGGTTGCAGGGGTCGCATTCGCCACAATCACGGCGCAGAGCACCGCGTTTGTATTCGGGATAATCCATATAAACAGAAAAGATTACGGGTTTAAGATTTCATTCAATATAAAAAAACTGACGCCTGATTTAAAGCTGCTCAAGAATGTGGCGCGGATAGGTCTGCCGGGAGGGATTCAGAATATGCTGTTTTCTTTGGGTTTTATGTTTTTGTTCAATCTTGTAAATACAATAAATTCCGACAACCCCGGTTTTACCGCAGGATTTACCATGGCACAGAAAATAGATGCGTTCGCTTTTCTGCCTATTATGACTTTTGCCGCCGCCATAACCACTTTTGTGGGGCAGAATGTCGGAGCGGGGGATTTGGAGCGTGTAAAAAAAGGTGTGCGCACAACGTGTCTGCTGGGTATAATTTCAAGTTTGATAGTCTGCGCGGCGGTTCTGCCCCTCAGCGAACATATTTTAAAAATACTTACAAAAACGCCTGAAGTTATAGAATACGGACAGGCGTATCTGTTCAGGATGATGCCGTTTATCTCGATTCTCGCGGTGAATTTCATAATCAGCAATTCGCTGCGCGGCGCAGGTCAGGCGATGATTCCGCTGCTCGGCTCGCTGCTCGGTCTATGGCTCGCCAGGATTCCCGCGGCGTATTTTTTGGCGTGGCTTATGCCGGAAACGCCTGAAAATATATATTTTTCGTTTGTAATCGGCTGGTGCATAGGGATAATACCGGTAGCGGGTTACTATTTAAGCGGCAAATGGAAGGAAAAAGCGGACAGGTTTGTAAAAAAAGAATAAAAGGCATATATTTTTGTAAAATTTTTTATAAAATTTTAATTTTGCACTTGACAATTTACAAATTTTACGCTACAATATAATCATAGTAATATACAAGAGAAACAAATACAATGCGGGCAACCGCAGGAGGGGCTACCAAACTCACTCCCGCGGTCTGCGTACAAGGTGATTACCCACCATATACACATCGGATATTTCTCCGTACACGCAGGTATATTATATCATTATTTGCATTTTATGTCAATAGTGTATGTAATAAATGTGTTCTTTCGGATTTTTGCCGTGTTATGGTTTTATCGCCATAAGCGGCGTTTTTGTTTCTCGGCGGAAGTCTTTGGGCGGGTATCCGCCCAAAGAAACTTGCGTTGAGATACACAGGATTTACACAGGATTTTATACAATTCAATAATTTACAATTTTTTTAAATTTATTTCATTTATTAAATAATGATTTACACCGAAAATTATGGTATTATAATAATTGGAATTTTAAGTAAAAAGGATTGCACGATTTATTTTAAGCGCGGAACACTAATACGGGGTGAGGCGTGAATTGCTTAAAATTGCATTAAGATTACCGATATAATACTCTAGTAAACCGTATGGAGGGCGGGGCGGCTGATGGAAAAATTTTTTTCGCATGATAAAATGTTTGAAGCGCTTAAAGTGCGTTCGGGTAAACATACAGAAAACGATATCAACAAAATTAAAATCAACGCGGAGGGTATGATATCAAAAATAGAAATTATCTCGACAAAATCTCTGATAGATTTAACAGATCAGGGTATAAGCCTTGTTGGGGTGGATATAACAATCGGCACGAAAGGCACGCAGGTAAAACTTCCTCACAGCACCGCCGAGCCTCCGTTTACAGCTGTGGGGTTTACCGCAAGAAACAGTGCGGCGGAGACGGCGGTTTCGGTGAAAGATCCCGCCGGAATTTTATTTTATGCCGCGGTTCAAACCTCTGTTTCAGGGATTGTCCGCGTAGAAAAAGTATTGAAGGTATCCGGCGAAGCTGAAATAAATTTCACAAACGGGCTGAGCTTTAAAATAATATCGTCTGACGGCGAAAACTCTTTTTATACGGTAAAAGTAAGCTGAATTAAAAAAATAATTAATTTTAACAGGAGAAAAATAAAATTATGACAATCAAACAAAAAATACTAACCCTTACAATCGCGCTGACCGTGGTGTGTGCCGCGGCGGTTTTTATTGGGTCGGTGATTCTTTTTAATGCCAATTTAAACGAAGCGGCGGAAGACAAAATTAGTTTCTCGATGCGGCTGCTGGAAGAAGAGCTGGACAGTTTAAAATCGCTTTCGCGCATGGTCGCGCTTGAGATGGCTGAAAACGAAAATTTAGCAAAAAGTATCTCCGCAAGGGATATAGACGAAACATTTAAATTAACAACCGCTATGCAGAAAATATTCGGCATAGATTTCTGTACCGTACTTGACCCTGAAGGAAATGTGATGCTCAGAACACACGAACCGGAAAACAATACCGGCAATCTTTCGTCACAGGATAATATTAAAGCCGCAATAGCCGGAGATATCCTTACAGTGATAGAAGAAGGGACAGCCGTGCGGCTTTCAGCCAGAACAGGGACTCCTATACGTGATGAAAATAACAATATCGTCGGAATTGTTTCGGTGGGGTATCGGTTTGATATGCCTGATTTTGTGGATTCCGTAAAACATCTGACAGGATGCGAAGTGACGGTTTTTTTGGAGGATGAACGCATTTCGACCACCGTTACCGATGAGAGCGGGGAGAGAGCGGTGGGAACCAAAGCTGATCCCAAAATAAGCGGTGCGGTTTTAGCCGGGCAGACATTTATAGGTAAAGCGCGGATTATGGGCAGAAACGCGCATACCGAATACGCGCCTTTATACGGCGGCTCGGACAATGCGATTATCGGAATGATATTTGTCGGACAATATACCGATGAAGATATAAAAAAAATAACAAATTATACCTTGACCGGATTGCTCATAACTCTTGTTGTACTTACGGTAAGCGTTATTATCGCAACATTTATCTCAAAAACCATAGAAAAACAGCTGGTAAATATTATCGGGAAAATCAAAACTTCCGCTGCGGTGATAAATAATTCGACCGGGAATCTGACCGAAATTTCCGGAAATTTGGCCGACGGCTCAAGCGGTCAGGCTTCAGCTATCGAAGAAACTTCCGCAGCGATGAACGAAACCTCGTCCATGATTTCAAGCAATGCGGAAAACACGAGAACAGCTGCACAGATCGCCGAACAGGCCAAGCAGGCTATAACCGAGGCGGGGACGCATATGGAGGAATTGATGAGAGGTATGTCCGATTTGAAAGAATCGAGCGATAAAGTGAATAAAATTGTTAAAACGATAGACGATATAGCGTTTCAAACGAATTTGCTGGCTGTAAACGCGACAATTGAAGCGGCGCGGGCAGGCGGCGAAGCGGGCAGAAGTTTTTCTGTGGTTGCGGAGGAAGTGCGCGATCTCGCAAAAAAAAGCGCTCATAACAGCGCTGAAACAGCAGGTATAATAGAGCATAATATAACCCTGACCGATACAAGCAGAGAATCAGCGGATAAGGTGCTGGTGCTTGCGCAGAAAAACGCGGAGCAGATAACGGAGCTGGGAAGATTGGCATCCGAAATAAACGCGGCGAGCGAAGAACAGGCGACCGGAATAAAACAGATAACCGCCGCAGTCAGCCAAATGGAAAAGCAGACCCAGCAGAACGCCGCAATGGCAGAAGAAACCACGGCTTCGTCACAAAATCTGCAGAATGAGTCCGCTTCTCTTGATGATGTTGTGCATGAACTCGCCGCTTTTGTCGGCAAAATATCCATTTAACCAAAGATAACAAAATCAATCGTCCACCGGGTATGCCATGGTGCTCATAAGCGCCATTTCTGCGGCAGATGTGTCGAGTCTGCTGTACTGCACGACAATTTCAACGCTGCTTTCTATAAGTATCGCATAAGGCACGTCGCGCGGTATGGGTTCACCGGTTTTTGCCGAGCGGATTTTATCGAGTCTTATGTGGTGCGTTTTGCCCGCGTCGCAGAAACTCTCGAAATCATCGCGTTTTTCGCGGTCTTCAAAAAAAAGCGTGAGTTTGATTTTCGCGTCTGTTTCAGACGTGTTTAAAACACAGACAGACTCGTGGCTGATATTTTGGTTTTTTGAGATTGAATTGAGATAAGTGTCCGGTATTAACCAAGTTTTTTTTCCGTATGCTTTCATTGTTAAAAATACCTCCTGAATTTAATTTGTTTTATTTAAAATTTCAAATTTACCGATTTTAACTTTTTCTCTGGGCATATTTATATCCAAAAGAGTGAGCCGCGCAAGATAGTCCGCAATATCCCAATCGCCAAGCTCATACACGTCCGCTTGACCGAAAGCGAACAGCTCAAGTTTTGTTCTGCGGTAATCTATTTCTATACCGCTGAAATTTACGCGGATATATTCATATCTGCCGGTTTCAAACAAATACCGCGCCGAAACTTCAAATATCTCCGTAAGCACCGTTTCCTCACCGATTTTATCGTCTGCGTCCGCCGGTATTCTTGTTTCTGCCCTGATATACAAACTCAATAAATCCGCATAATTCCCCTCTGAAACGTTTAAATGACTGCGCAGTTCCTCAAGTTTGTTTTTTTTGCCTCTGAATGAAAGCTGCAAGTCGCCGGAACTCTCAAGATATAAAATATCAGCGGTATAAAAAGTGTCGCCGAGTGCGAACGGGTTACGCACATTTATTTCATACATAATAAAATCATCGCCGAGATTTCTGTATGCGGACTCAAGACTTTGGGTGTTGATAATCAATCTCGATTCCGGCGGGTCGCCCGACAAAACAAGCCGTACTGCCACTATGAGCACAATCAGCGCGGGAGTGAGATACAGCGTATATTTCAAAACCCTGAAAAAAATTTTCATAATCGGTAACCCCCGTCATTATTATATTTTTTAAAGATGCAGCCGCCTCTTTAATTCTTCCGTCATATTTTTCCCTTCAAAAATCAGCAGCGCAGAAAATAAAATAAGACTGCACGCCGCGCATATAATCGACGGGTATATAACGGAATTCAAACCGCTCAAAACAAAAATTACCGGAATAATCCCATAAATTATAAGCAGAAAGCTGTAGATAATATATGTTTCCGTTTGCATTTTAAGTATCTGCGCTATAATCGCGGTGGCGACCATCACGGATACAAATGTTATGGGGATAACAAAATCGACCGACCAGCCGTGCCAGCCCGTGAATATATCCCATAACACGGAGAGGACGCTTACAATAGTGGCTTGATATGTTAAATTTTTAAGCAGATTGTGCCGTTTGCGCACAGCAAATATCAAACTGAGCCAAACGCAGGCGACCCCCGCAACCACAAACAGCGACCAGAAGCCGCTCTGCGGCAGCAGCCAGTTTACGGTAAATGAGCCGATAACCGCCACCGCCGAACATAGCTGCAGCAGCCGGAACAGCAGACTGTGTTTGTGTATTACAAGCGGCACAAACGGAAAAATTTCATATCCGTTTTGGTTTTCTCCCGTGAGCGTGTTTTGGCACAGCGGGCATTTTTCAAAATCGCCGCGCACTTCAACCGTGCATTTTTCGCAAAATTTCATATACCGGTAACTCCTTTTTTGTTTTATTCGTTTGCCGATATTTTAACCGGTATTCCCATTTGTGTCAGCTGACGGAAAAAACTGCGCTGTATATCCGTGCTGACAAAGGGCGATGTGAAACTTATATTCATGTTGTCTTCGTATGAACAGATGCAAATCTGGAGTTTTTCCGTACTGGTGAAAACATCAAAGAGCTCAATATATTCTCTCGCCTCACCCGGCATTATCACCCGCCCCACATTTGAAACAGAAGCGGTCACTTCGCGCGCCGCCGCAGAATATGCGGCGCTCATATATAAATTTTTAATTGCAAGGGGAACCAAACGCACAAAATAATTGCGCTCGAAGCTGAGGAATTTATTTAAGCGGGCCTGCAGATATTCTTCGTTGAGGTGTTCGCTCAAACATTCTTTTGCGTGTTTTATAATATCTTCAAGCGTACCGCTGTTATTTTTGAAATCGTATTTTATATCGACAAGGCTGAAGAAATTACGCGCCGATTCAGAAGCAAAATAATTCCGAAGATTAACCGGAATACTTATAACCACAGGTTTTTTTCTGTCATTCACGCTCATCTCGCCGTAAATCGCGCGCATAAACAGAGCGGTGACAAACACCGTGGCTGTCGCGCCGAATTCGCGCGCCGTATTCAAAATCGCTTCGGTGGGAACGTTCCCTTCTATAATTTTCAAACGCCATTCGGTTTGTTTTACACCTTTAATCTGGTATGCGGCGGGATTTTTCAAACTGTCCGCTTCCTTGCTTTTGTCGTAATACTTATCGAAACTGTCTGTCATCTGCTGTGTTTCGGAGGTTTCATAATCGATATTTACAACCGATGCCATCACATCGGGATGCGCTGTTTTAAGGTAGTATGTCACAAGAGCCTTTAAAAACTGCATAGCGCCTGTTCCGTCGGTTAAAGCGTGATATACTTCGAGATTTATCCGTTTTTTATACCATGTAACCTCAAACAGCAGCGCTTTACGCCCAAGATAGACCGTACTGCAAGGAGGAGCGGTTTCTTCACGGACAACCGGACGGATATAGCTCTGTTCAAGATAATACCAAAACATACCGTGTTTTAATATATATCTGAAACCGGGAAAATCATCCAGCGTTTGATTGAGCGCTGTCTGGAGTGTTTCTTCATCTATATTTTCCCGCAGTTCGCAGGCAAAACGGAAAACCTTGGTATCGGACTTGCTGCTGGTCGGAGGGAATATTTTTGCGGCATTATCGAGTCTGTACCATTTTTTCCGCGCTTTGGGAGCTGAATCATTCATACTGTTTATCCTTCATCTCCTTCTTTTAAAAACTCATTGATCAAATCATAGCTCTTTTTGACCGCCGAAAACGTCGCGGGCAGCGATAAATAGCCGTGCAGCGTGTCTTCTATTCTGAACACACTAACCTTATTGCCCGCTTCTTTCAGTTTTCTCCCGTATTCTTCACCTTCATCGCGCAAAGGGTCGTACTGCGCCGTAAGAATCAGGGTGTCCGGCTGACCGGAAAAACTATGGCTCAGCAGCGGCGCACAGTACGGACTGCTGCGGTCTTTTTCGCTTGAACAGTATAAATCCATATAATCGCATATATGTTTTGCCGTGAGAACATAATCCGTTCCATTTTCGGCAACAGACACAAACGGCGAGGTTTCGGTATGATTATTGTATACAGCGGGATATATGAGAATTTGCCGGTCAACGGGTTTTTCGCCTCTATCCCTCATATACAAAGAAACCGCAGCCGCAAGGTTGCCTCCGGCGCTGTCGCCCATCAAGGTGATTTTATTGGCTGACCCCGATACTTTATGCCATCTGATAACCGTACGCACCGTTTTATGGCAGTCAATAAGAGCGGCGGGAAACGGATTTTCAGGAGCCAGCCGGTAACCGGCCGCAACCACTATATGGCCTGTCCTGCGGGAAATCCTCAGACAAATCTTTTCATAACTGTCCAGATCTCCCGTGACCCAGCCGCCGCCGTGGAAAAAGATAATAACAGGATATTTTTTGATGTTTGCAAGATTTTCAATCACATTGTCTGCCGGAGAAAATATCCGTATGGGGATATTGTATCCGTCGGTTTTTATCTGATAATCCGCAATCTGATAAGTGAATTTTATCCGCGGCCGCTTTACCGCGCGCTCCAGCCGCCGTATAAGTTTATAGTCTTTTTTTATGTCGATATCCATATTTGAAATCGTTTTCAGCGCGGTTTTTATATATTTATTTATCGCCATTATATTCTCCGCGGTTTATTGCATATAAAAATATATTCCGAATTCATCTCCGGTTTACCCTCAACTTCAAGCGTCAGTGTCATCAGGCAGCTGTCCTTCTCATCGAGCGTAACCGAATATACCCCCCCGCTTAAATGTTCCGAGGCGGGCGTTTCCCCGGTTTCCCATATAACGGGTGCATATGTTTTCGAGTTTGTTTTAAGCGCGGCTTTGACTTTAAGCGGTCCGATTTTTTCGGGCAGATCGTTGAGTATAAACAGCTCCGCGGAAAAATCTTCTCCGCTTATAAAATCAAATTTTTTCACCCTCGCGCTCGCCAGCTGCTGTCTGCATGACTGCTGTACGGCGTAATAGGCGGGTTTTGGGAGCGCGGGGTAAGTGATAAGATTATTCCCCGCCGCAGTCGGCCACGGCTCGTTATAGCACCAGTTGAGCGCCATGGAGCATTTCGGCCACTGCCTTCTCGCCTCCTCGTATATGCCTTTATACCCCGCGCACTGGAGCAGCTGCGTATTAGTTATGAGTTCTTCGAGGGTTTCCGGTTTGCCGAAATAATATTCGACAGTATCGGCATACAGCCAGGAATTTTCCCCTGTCCAGGCATAAAAGCCGTGATGGTCCTGCCATGCTCCTCCGGGTTTGGGCGGGAACAGCTCGTCTTTGGGGATTATTGATTTTAATGTATCGATATCGGAAACGCTCGGGTTGCCGAATTCGGTATATGCGGTGTTACCGGCGTTTATCATCGCGGTCAGGCAGTCGTAGCCCGCGCTGTATTCGCTGTTTTGCGCCATATCCGGCTGCATCCAGCCCTCTTCGTTATATCTGAATACATAGCAGCCGTGCCCCATCCCCGCCACCGGGGAAGTGGGCAGAAACGGCGTGAGTTTGTCGAGTTTATAGCAGTTGGCATTGAGCAGCCGCAGCGCGTGCGACTGGTCGTCCATCCCCGACCAGCCGTTGAACAGCTCGTTGCCTCCGCACCAAATGGCAAGGCAGGCGTGGCGGCGCACTTTTTTTATAATCGCTTGACTTTCTCGGTCAAGCGTTTCAAGATATGCCGGGTTATCCCTGTAATTATTACAGGACAGCGGAAACTCCCGCCATACCATTATACCGTATTCGTCGCACAGATCAAAAAACGCTTCTTTTGATATGATACAGCCGCCCCATGACCTGAGTATGTTAAAATGCGCTTCTTTGGCGAGTTTTATCAGCGGTTCGTATGTTTCTCTTGTTATTGTGCCGGTAAATATTTCGGGCTCTACCCAGTTTGAGCCTTTGGCGAATATGCGCCGGTTGTTTATCTCGATGGTTATCGGCGGCAGATCACAGGATTTAGGGAAGCCTATATCAAAAGCGCCGTGGTTCCTGACCAGTTTACAGCGGCGGAACCCGATTTTTGATTCTTTTTTATCCAGCACTTTGCCGCCCCCGCTCAATGTGAATATGCTTTTGTACAATACCTGCTCCCCGTGTTCGTTCGGCCACCACAGCTCGGGGTTATTGAATATTATGCTGCCCGCCCCTCCGTATTTATGCTCCAAAACGAGTTTACCGTTTTTGTCGAACAATTCCCATTTCATCGCAGTTTTTTCTTTTTCGCCCATGATTGAGACCTCAAGCGTAATATCGGCATATGATAAATCGTCCGAAAGTTCATACATTACCTCAGCATCGGCGATATAACATTCCGGTCTGGTTTCCAGATAACACTCCTCATACAGCCCGCTTGGGATAAGGCGCGGATGCCAGTCCCAGCCGTATGAAACCGGAGGTTTGACACATTCGTCCGCTTCGCTGCGGTCACGCGGTCTGTTTTTTGCTTTGGGTGCCGGGTATATAATGATGTCAAGCTGTGATTTTTCCGTGAGTTTATCGGTTATATCGATATCCACAGGGGTGAACATACCCTCCTGATACGAAAGTTTTTCACCGTTCAGCAGTATTTCAAATTCGTAATCGATGCCTTTTGAAACAAAATAGAGCCTCTCGCCGGGGTTCAGTTCGGGTTTGTTGATTTCCGCGGAATACCGCCAGTAAACATCTTCCATCCAATCGAACTTTTTAAAATTCCCGCCGAAATTATAATCCGGATAATTCTCCGCTTTTGCCCAGTCCAGCTGCGCATTGCCGGGTACCGAAGCCGCAGCGTATTTTTCCGGCAGCTTGTTTTTGGTTTCGCTGTACCCTATTTTAAAATTTAAAGCCGTAATACTCATTTTTGCTGTTCCCTTTCCGATTTTTTTAATCATTACCCGACAGGCTGCACATTGGTAACGGTTATCCATACCTCGCGTTTGCCCGTATGTATAAAATGCATGGTGTTTGCTGTCACAAATATATTGCCATTTAACATAACGCCGTCTTTTGTCGTTCTGCCTCTGCTCCTCATAACCCCGGTGACGTCGACTCTTTCGGGCAGACTGCTTATAACAAGATCACCGTCGACCGTCTGTACGTAATCCACCGCATCCCTCACATCGATTATATCTATCACTTCGCCTATAAAAATACTCTCGATCGTTATATAAAATTTTACTCCCGCCTGGATATAATCCTCTGTGCCGCGCTGTATATCGAGAACCATAAACTCAATATCAAATTCTTCGCCTGTCGCGCCGAAATTTATATCTTCCGCGAGGTCATAGCGTATTATAATACCCGCTGCGGCGAGTATTATAAACAGTATGATTATAACGTCAATTATATTGAACTTAAATTTTTTAGCATCTTTAACCATAAATTTTTATTCCTCCCCGTCTGTTACAGGTGTAAAACTCACGCAGTTGCCGTATCCCGTAAAATGCTGTGTCCTGAAAAATATCTGTACTCCGACCATTATCAGCTTGCCGTTTACGTAATAATTCGGCTCGTCATATTTTGCCTTGGTTCTCACCGTCAGCAAAACCCTCGAATGGTCGGGGAACGATACCCGCTTGAATATCCCTGTGATTTTATCTTCCGTGTTTGCCATACCGTCAAAAATCCCCACACTCTGAATTTCGCCTATATCATACCCTCTGACGCTGTCGGTGATTTTATCCCCCCGCGTTATCCGGTTGATCGCCGGTAAAAATTCGTTGCGCAGCAGCGGGATCTCCACCGTGTACTGTACACTCACTTCTTCTCCGCTGAAAAGCAGCCCCGTATCGGCAACAATATATATAAGCACCGATGCCGCGCCGGTTATTATTAAAATCAAAAACACGTCCGTTATATTGAATTTATAGCTTTTTTTTTGATTTTTTACCGTTTTTACATCAAAAATTTCTTTGTTATCCATAAAAGTTTTTTATACCCCCAAAAAATTTTAATACATTTTATCCTGCTGTGATTGATTTTTCAGCGCGAATCTGCATATACCGACAGTCACCGCGGCAACAAGCCAGAAAATCAAATACACACGGTAATTATACCAGACCAAATCGGTGAATCCGTTCAGCAGAAATCCCATGACCGCGCAGAATCCCGCCGCTGTAAACAGTTTTAAATATTTTTCTCCGGTTTTTTTCATCGCCGTAAAACAATATTGTACAAACAAAAAAATCAAAGGCACAAAAACAAGCAGTCCGATAACACCGTATTCGACACATATCTGTAAATACAGGCTGTGGCTGTGCGGCGCGCTTTCTATACCCGAAAGGGCATATTCCGGATAAACCAGTTTATACGGCTCTATGCCGATACCGATACCTTCAAAAAAATGATTGCGCAGCATCCTGAGCGTACCCTGCCATATCGAAACGCGGTATGATGTGGAGGAATCCGTTATATTGCCGATACTGATAAATCTTTGGATTATATTTTCCGGCAGAACAACCGGAAGAAACGGCACCAGCAGAGCCGCTCCGGCATATACGGCGATAATCCTTTTGTCAAGGATTATAAACAGCACAAGGCAGCTTAAAACAAACGCAAGCCACGAGCCGCGCGACCAGGTGAACACCAAACACAAGCCTGTAACAACCAGCCCCGCCCCATAAAACGCTTTGGTTTTCAGCTGTGCGTATATACCGAGCGATATTATGATGAAGGGTATAACCAATGTCAGATATGTGGCGAGCACATTCGGGTTGCCGAACGTTGAACCGATGCGCCCCGATATATTGGCAAACATAGTCTCATCCTGCCATCGCGTGTCTCCTATGCCGAAATAGTTCTGATATATGCCGATTCCGGCGACAAGAAAACTTGAAACCGTCAGCGCAGCAACGCACCGCATTATCATCTCTTTTGAGCGTATCATGTTCACTCCGGTAAAATATGTGAGTGTAAAACACAAATACACCAGCGCCGGCCGTATACTTCCGGTTCTTGAAACCGAGATGAAACCCCCGAAAAAAATGAGCCCGCAGAACATCAGCACGAATAAATCAAAAATTTCAAAATCAAACGTCCTTTTTCCTCTGATCAATTTCAAAAAATAACAGCAGAAAACGAGAATACAGGGCGCCGCTCCCGTCAAAATCAAGTTCCCCGACGGCAGAAACGGCACCGCGAACAGCAGCGCGAGAAACCCCGCCTCGGGATAGCACAGCACCGCGTATAACGCCGCAGTACCGGCCAGTCCCGCGCATATATATACAGGCGAAACGAAATATGTCAGAATGCCCGCAACCATACCGATAAAAAAACATATTATATTTCTGCCTTTTGTGTTGTTTGTGCGTTCAAGCAGTTCAATAAAGGTTTTATCGCGTTTTTCCGCGAAACCGAAAAATCCGAAAAATAAAGCGCTGCAGATAGCACTTCCGTGAACCGCATGGTATAAACTCTGTTTGCTGAGTGTCATAAGTATACCTGCGGCGGTAAGACTCACCGCGGCAATCATATCGATGGCGAGTGTTTCCGGCTTGTTGAGCACAAAAATTTTCAGAAGATACATAATTGCGGAATAGAACCCGAACGAAATCAAAAGCGCGCCGAGATTATACAGTTTGACCGCAAGCAGACCGTCAATACTGTTTTTAACCCCGTTTATCACCGCGCTGTTTTCACAGGCGGTAATTATGCTTTTTTTTGCTTTCTGCAAGGTGTTTTTGACCGGTCCCGGCTCATATCCCTGAAAAATATTATAAAAAAAAGATTTTTTATAATATTTTTCGCATTTTTCGTATCCCGTAAAAACAGCCGCCGCGATACTTCCGTTTATCTTTTTGTAAATCCAGTTCGATAAAAACAGCAGAAAACTTATCACCGCGCTGTTTTTAATAAACCGGTTCCTTTTTTTGTCCATGAATTTTTTCACCCGTTTAATTTTTTTTGTTAAGTAAAAACTGAACAAAGTATACCATAAATTAACAAACCGAACATATACAAAATGTAAAAAAATTAAAAATCTTCTTGACAAATCACGATTGCTAATGTATAATTTAGTTAATCATATATTAGTAATTTATATATTAGCAAAAGGAGCGTGCCGGGGTGTTTATAGGAAGGGATAAAGAGCTTGAAAACTTAAATATGCTGTATAAAAAAGAAAATTTTCAGTTTCCGGTTATATACGGCCGCCGGCGTGTCGGAAAAACCGCGCTGATCAACGAATTTGTTAAAAACAAAGATACTGTATTTTTTACGGGGCTGGAAACAAACGCCGCGCAGAACCTTGATAATTTCAGCCGTGCGGTTTTTGATTATTTAAACGGTTTCAATTCCGCGCCGGTATTCAGAAATTTTTATGAAGCGCTGGAATATGTTTTTCTGCTTTCTGAAAAAAAACGTATTATACTTGTTATCGACGAATACCCTTATGCCGCAAAGTCATACGAAGGGTTCGCGTCGGTTTTACAGGTTTTGATTGACAAATACAAAGACAAATCAAAACTGTTTCTTATTTTATGCGGCTCGTCGATGTCTTTTATGGAAGAACAGGTTCTCGGTTATAAAAGCCCGCTTTACGGCAGGCGGACAGCGCAGTTTAAAATCAACCCGTTTGATTTTTTTGAAAGCTGCGAATATTTTAAAAACTTTTCTATGTTTGATATGGCGGTTATATACGGTATAGCCGGGGGTACTCCGCAGTATCTTCTGCAAATGAACGATATGATTTCCGTTGAAGAGAATATAAAAAATACTTTTCTTAACACAACCTCTTGTTTATTTGAAGAGCCGAACAATTTATTAAAACAGGAAGTGCGTGAACCCGCGGTTTACAACGCCGTTATAAGCGCGGTCGCTTCGGGGAGCGGCAGATTGTCGGAAATTTCAAGCAAAACCGGCGAGCCGACAAGCGTTTGTTCCGTTTATCTTAAAAACTTGATTGTTTTGGGTATTATAAAAAAAGAAACGCCTGTAACCGAAAAATCCTCAAAAAAAACGCTGTACAGCATCGCGGATAATATGTTTAGGTTTTGGTACAGGTTTATACCGCAGAATATGTCTTTGATCCAAAACGGTATGGTTGAATTGGCGTATAATAATATAAACGAACATATACCGTCTTATATGGGCGCGGTATTTGAAGAGATATGCAAGCAGTATATGTGGAAACTGAACCGCGAGGGCAGAGCTGCCGCCGCTTTTACCGAACTCGGCAGATGGTGGGGGAATGACCCGGTAAAAAAAAGCGAAACCGAGATCAATATACTTGCCGCAGCCGGCAAAGACGCCGCGATTTTCTGCGAGTGTAAATGGACGAATGAACCCGTCGGTGTATCAGTGCTGGAAACCCTGATAAACCGCAGCAATCTTTTTTCATACAATAAAAAATATTATTATTTGTTCGCTAAAAACAACTTTACCGAAAGCTGCATAACACGCGCCGGAGAGCTCGGCAATATTGAGCTTGTATGTTTTAAAGATATTTAGCCCCGCTCCGTTTTCATCTCAATATCATCCCTGCCAAGAAACGCAAACGCTTCCCTAACCTCAAAATTCGGTATGTCAATTACATAAACAGGCGAGCTGTATGGTACGGGTTGCAGTATTTCCTTGACTGTAAGGTATCCTGTATAGAACAGTAGCAGTTCCACCTCAATTTTATCTATATCAACAGAATCAAGCATGGGTTCCGTGATTTTGCAGTTTGCTAAGTTTACATATGTCTCCGGTTGGCGCTTGATATAGTCGAGCAGAAACTTCGGGCTGCCGCTGGCGTACCAAAAACTGTGGAACTTCTCCGCCCAGAAGAAGCTCAGCAGCGAGAACGGGTTAAGCAGCTTTGTCTCGCCGTCCCACGAGTACCCGTCGTACCACCATAGTATCTGCTCTTTTATCTCCGCTGTGTTTTCGCAGTTTTTGAACCATTCGTCATCCCTAAGTCTCTCTATGTGTTCACCGAAATACTCCTCAAGGTTCTCCACGGGTATACCGCATATGTTCGCGTAGCGCCTCAGCATAGTAATGTCGGTCAGGTTGTTGAGCCCGGAAAACAGCGAGGTCTTGGTGAACTTTGACACCCCTGTGATGAACACAAACCGCAGGTGCGCGTCCATAGATTTGAGTAGGGGCGGGGTCATCCCGCCCGTGAACCAATGTATAATCAAATTTGCGGGCGGCAAAAATAGGAACGGGCGGCAAAACGCCGCCCCTACGACACATTAATTTTTAACTCGTGATTCACACTAACAAAGTCTTATTGCATCAATTAAAATGCCGGTTTATCAGAGCCGGAAGCCCTGATAAACCGGCAGCGGTCTTTTTTTTTGCCTTATATTTACGGCGCTGCCGCCGGTGCTGTTATCGTCAAAGTCTGTTTTGCAGAAGCGGGTTTTTTCGCCGTCGCCGCCATCCACAGCGTCACCTCTCCTGCCGTTTTCCATTCGCCTTTAGCTGTTTTCAACGACGCGGTACTGCTGCCGGGTTGTGTGTATGTGTTGGCTTTGTATTTGATTACGCCTTTGTTTATTTTATACTGCGGTTTTTTCTGTTCGCCCAGCACATTGATTTTACGCGCTTTGCTCGCGGGCGTGTACACACTTCCGGACTGTTTCGGCGCGTTTCTGATAAAATATACCGTTTTCGCGGGTTTCGCGCCGGTCAGCGGCAGGATTGTAATGCCGTTCTTGGTTCCGTTCGCGCCGGTAAATCTGCCGTAGCCGTCATTGTTGATAGTTTTGCCGCTCGCAAGCCCGACCTCTATGTCGTTTTTAACCGATGAGCTGCCGTCTTTCACGGTAAGCACCCACGCGCCCGTTGTCGCGCCCGAAGCGTCCGCGCCGATAGCGTAGTTCACCACCAGTTTATCTATTTTAGGACGTTTATTTATTTTCGGGAACGTCACGATAACCGCGCCTTCTCCCGGCTGTTTCGTGGATTTGTCTATGGCTGTGTCCGAGATCCGCAAATTCAGTTCTTTGTTGAACAGTTTATTGAGTTTCGCATCAGAGAACGTGTCGGCTTTAGCCGCTTTCCACTTAACACCGCCGTCTGTGCTGAATGATTTTATATCATAATCGTCAGGTTTTATGAATGTTTCTTTGGTTAAATTAATCCCGAAATTTCTGTCCGAACCCGGCACAATTAAATCAGCCGCAGAGTAGTCAATGCCAATATCTGCTTCGTTTTCATCGTCGTCATCATTTCCGTCGTCTCCGTTTCCGTCAACATACCCATCTGGGATAAAACTATCGGAAGCTTCCCTCAGATACTGTCCATCGTTCCCCCCCATAGGCTTATTCTGAAAGCCTGTGGCTAGCGAGGAATATATTATCTTAAATTGTGGCGAAGCTGAAGCCCCGTCAAAAACTCTAGAGCCGAAACTAATTGTACCCCCATCTAAGTGCTTAAAATACGCTGTGTGTAGGCTACTGCAGTTACGAAATGCGTCATATCCTATGCCCACGACACTCCCAGGAAGCGTAATCGTCTGCAAGCTCGCACATCCCCAAAAGGCTCCTGAGTCAATGCCCTGCACTCCATATGCTATTTCTACATTAGTTAAGTTAGTAGCATTTTTAAAGGCATCTAAATCTATTGTTATTACATTGCCGTGGACTTGCACGGTAGTTACTATGCTGTTTTCAAAGGCCGACACACCTATTCTAGTAACCATACTTGGGATAGCATATAAATAATCAGCCTTTCCTCGTGGGTAGTGCCGTAGGATAGTCTGAGCCTTATTCATCAGCACCCCATCTATGGAACTATATGTCGCATTAGCACTATCTACATTTATTGCTGTAAGCTGAGTACACCCGTTAAATGCACTAAGGTTCATTGTGTCAACGGTACTTGAAATAAATATGCTTTGTACATTTGAATTGCGAAACGCATTAGCTTCTACCGTCAGAAGTCCATCTTGAGTCGTAATAGAGGCAATATTTGTGTTTCCATCAAATGCACTACTCCCTATTATCAGAACAGGCTTTTCGTTTATCATAGCTGGTATGGTTATTGCGCCACCTAAGCCACTATAGCCTGTTATCCTTACTCCTAATGGACCTTCCTGATATTCAAACTCATCATCGGTTGTCGCTGCTACCACTACTGTGCCTGCCACTGAAAAAATAATACTCATTATACAAAAGGCTACTATGAGAATAATTGCCCTTTGTATATCTCCCCGCAAATTTTGTTTGCTGTGATTCGTTCTTGTACTCATATCTATATCCTCGCTTCAAAATACATCACTTCGCTTAAGTACACTTAAACGAAGAAAATTATTTCAAGGATTTTTGGCGTTGAAATATGTCTTTTTTGTTAATTTTGCTATTGATTTTAAAAAAAATATTGACAATCATTATTTTATTTGTTAAAATATATTCAATAGAAAGAACTTCGTTTAAGTGTACCTTTACGAAGTTCTTTCCTATTTTTTTGCCCTATATTCACGCAGTCTTTTATAAAATGTGGTTTCTTTCATTTCGCATAAAAGAAGCACATTTTCCAACCTTATTTCCCCTCGCTCCCATTTTTCCACGAGCACGCCGAAGTTTTCCGGCGCGCTCTTTTCCGGTCTGCCGAATCTCACCCCGCGCAGTTTCGCGGCGGCTATACCCTCCGCCTGGCGTTTTCTTATGCTCTCCCGCTCACTCTGCGCCATAAACGCCAGCAGCTGCAGAACCATATCTGCGATAAACGTCCCGATTAAATCTTTGTTTATCCTTGTGTCGAGCAGCGGTATATCAAGCACCGCTACATCAACGCCCATATCCTTCGCCAGTATCCGCCACTGCTGCTGAATCTCCTCATAATTCCGCCCAAGCCGGTCAATGCTTTGAATATACAGCAAATCCCCCTCGCGCAGACGGGTTAACAGCCTTTGATATGACGGGCGCACAAAGTCTTTGCCCGACTGTTTGTCGATAAAAATGTGATTGTTCGGAATATTCAGCTCACGCAGCGCCAAGAGCTGTCTGTCTTCATTTTGGTCAACGCTTGAAACCCTGATATAACCATATATTTTCATAGAAATAACCTCGCTTTTTAAGTTAATTCTATGAGAAATATATTAATAAATAAATCCAAAACGCAAAACCCGTAGGGACGAACTGTGTTCGTCCGTGATTTTCTCCCTCCGTCAACGCTTCCTACGTCAGCGTTGCCACCTCCCTCAAAAACGAGGGAGGCTTTGGATTGTGCGCTAATTCAACCTTTGGAAAAAGCACCAACCCAAGCCCCCTTCGCTTTAGCGAGGGGGGATGTCGCCGCAGCGACAGGGGGGAG
>Ga0099364_10002034_pt1 | contig 32559 bp, 23 predicted proteins | sample TergutTh196P3_FD_73070 | JGI IMG/M metagenome (GOLD analysis project Ga0099364, IMG submission 73070) | Microcerotermes parvus P3 segment gut microbial communities from Pointe-Noire, Republic of the Congo - Th196 P3 | ecosystem: Host-associated > Arthropoda: Insects > Digestive system > Gut ... | reverse complement strand
TCGTACGCGTATTATATTGCCGCGAGTTTTTCGCCCGGCGTCTATATGGGCGCGGGATTCCTCGCGATTGCGGCGCTGATTTTCGGCAACTGGCGTATCATGCCGACGATAGGAGCGTGTCTGCTGTTCGGCTTCACCCGGTCCGGAGGCCAAAGGCTCGCGCATTTGCTGGAGATGCCGGCGAGCTTCTCCGATTTGCTTATGATGCTGCCCTATGTGGTGACGCTCCTGATGCTGATTTTCTTCTCCGCCAACAACCGCGCCCCGCGAGCGCTAGGCGAAATATATGACAAGGGCAAGAGGTAAGCGAGGGACTTGAGATGTATTTTCTCAAGTAAAAGAATGCACCTTTGGATGGTTTGTCCAATGGTCTAATACGCTCAGACGAGGCAGGATCTGCCGAGTCCCCGCAATTTTCGAAAAACTGGCATAAGAAGGAGCTACCACGTGAAGATTTTTTTGAAAAGAAGTTCTTGAAGTTGTTTTTTAATTTGTAGACGTATTAAAGAACGGAGTGATAAAAATGCAAACAGCAAAAGCGGTAGCATCTGATTTATTCAAGGCTTTCGCCTCAAAGGGGCTCTTAAACGCCTCTTGTCTGCACGCGATTCCAGGAGATTCACTCATACCTGCATCAACAGATGATGTTTCAGTTTCATCATGGGTTGCCGATGACAGTGATTTTGCAAGTATCGCTGTCCAATCAATCAGCTACGCGGAAAAGAGCAAAACTGTTTATGTTCATGTATCAAAAGGCAATATGAGGAAATTATCAATGTTAAAGAAAGAAATAAATGGGGTATCGATAGTCATAAAAAAGATATCACCATTGATTATTAACCCGGAAAAGTCATTATCAAGCACAAACAGTGGTAATATTTACCTTATTGGAGATGAGCAAAGGCGCGCATGTGGAAGTTCGTGTTCCCCCTCGAATGTAACATTTGCGGGAACCATGGGAGCTATTATACGACAAAACGACGTATTTTTCCTGTTGTCAAATAATCATGTAATTGGCGGATGTAATCACGCTCGGTTCAACTCGATAATAATGAGTCCTGCTATGAGTGATTCTATTAGCGGAATAGCCCCAATAGAGATAGGCCGACTAAGCAAATTATCTCCGTTGAGTAGCGGTAACCCACATTTTGTTAATCCTTGCGATGTAGATGCCGCTTTAGCGAGAGTAACTTATCCGGACAGGTTAACGTCATGGCAAGGAAGTGAGGAGGAAGGTTACGACACCCCCAGTCAAATTACCGAGATAACTGACGACGATATTGGCGAAATGCGGGTGAAAAAATTTGGAAGAACCACCGGGTTAACATACGGGACAGTGCATTCGTACTGCATGGATTATACGCAAATCGCGTATAAGGCGAACGGATTTAACGCAACGGTCTATTTCGATAATTTTTTCTTTATTGAAGGCGATGAAAGAAAAGAATTTGCATCTTGTGGAGACTCTGGAAGCCTCGTTGTGACCGAGGACGAATCGGCGGCAGTGGGTATTATTTTCGCAACAAGCCCCGGATATGGCTGTATGCTTCCCATTAATCAGGTATTAAATTCGTTAGGGGGTGGAGAACTTGCCAGCGGATACGGATTACCAACTAACGATGGGAACGGAAGCGATGTCGCTACGTCAGAAAGCGATGTCGCTGGGGGAGTATCTGAATAATCCTCGATGGCTTACATCTATAGCCTTGGGAAAGTCGGGAGATATATTCTGTTTTTACGTATACGCAAATAATCTATCTTTAGCTAAAAGGGCTGATATACCTGATGAGTGGCTTGGCGTTCCGATAATTATCAAGCACATGCGCCAACCGCGTCCCGCATAAATATGAAAAAGCTTTTTATCTGGCGATTCTTGTGCCTTCGGCTATCAGGAAAAAATGCGAACTCACTCCGGTGGCTTTTCGCCGGGGAGGTGTTCGCTTTTGTTTGATTTGCTGAAAGATTGTTGAATTGATCAAAATCATGTGGTATGTTAAACGCAGAACGGCGGTACTTCACAAACTTTATGAAATCGTATTGTCCAAAGGGAAAGGGAAATAATTGTCCGAGTACTATCTTGAACAGAAAATAATTTCAACAGCGAGAACTGGCAAAGAGCATGGGATACAAAATTAAATAGTTATATTAACAAAACGCGTGAGTAATTAACTATGTCATCACTACGAGTTTATTAGGAGGATGACGGGGGGTTTCCCATCTGGGGTGAAAATTCCGATCTACGAGAGCCAAGAGTGTACGTTTTTACGACATATCCCGACGCTAAAATTGTGCAACGCGCGTTGCACAACTTTACTGTGGCGACATAACATTGTCATCATGGAAAAAGTCAAAGACGCTGCGCAGCGGACAGGCAACAGGATGGGATCATTGAGGGGCAATAACACAAAGAGCACCCCATCAGCAAAGAATCATTACTATCAATGGTATAGAACGAAATTTGGAGGGTCGGCGCATGAAAGCAACCGATGTCACAGTTCAAGACTTTGTAGGCGGACTAAAAAAGGCGTTTATTATTCCGCCCTATCAGCGTAATTATGCATGGGGTGAAGACCAATGCCGTGAGCTTTACGAAGATATAATGCGTTGTGTGGAAACCGGTGGAAGCCATTATATTGGCAATGTCGTTTATTATCTCGGTGAAAACAGCGGCGGCACGTTCCAGGAAATGATCCTCGTTGACGGACAGCAGCGAATAACCACCATCCTGCTTTTACTATGTGCTTTGCGTGATATCACCGATGATGAGATTTTGAAATGCGACATCAACGATCATTATCTGTGCAACCAACGCGCCGACGAGGTCTATCGCATCCGATTGAAACAGACAGTCGCCGATGGCGAGAGCTTTTCAGCTATTATTGACGGCGCTGAAGTACAGGATGCTAAATGTAATGTTGCCAAAAATTACCGTTTTTTCCACAAAAAATTGCAAAAGTGTAAAGTTGCGCATTCTGCGGTACTTGACGCTGTTACGCGGATGCAATTAGTGGATGTCAATATGCAAGTTGCAAAGGATACTAAGGACAGGCTTCGCCTCGTTCAAACTATATTTGAAAAAATAAATTCAACAGGAAAGCCTTTGAGCCAAGCCGACCTGATTCGCAATTTTCTGCTTATTTCACAATCTGACGAAATACAAAGAAAATGGCATAAGGATTACTGGCTTATAATCGAGAAAAATCTCGGTGTTGACAACATATCCGTCTTTGCCCGTGATTTCCTTCGCATGGTGAGCTGTGAAGAAATACGCGAAACCGACACTTACCGCGAGTTCAAGGAATATCTCTTGAACGACATGAACGGCGATCAAGAGTGCGTGCTTAAAACGTTGCTTCGTTTTTCTAAATCCTACGCTTGGCTGATAAATTTAAATTGCCCTGATGAAGAACTAAATCGTGTGTTGACCATGTTGCGTAATTTAAAAAGCAACGACTTCACTCCGCTTGCTTTGTATCTACTGGACAGGCTCTATGAAAATTCTTTGATAGAATTGCGGCGCATAATCCATCTAATTGTTGATTACCTCCTTCGAATGCGGATTGCTTCACCCACCACTGGTAGCGGCACAACTCGTAGTTTATCTTTTGAGCTCATACGCAAGATGCGGGATGACGACGAGGATACTATCGCCTGTAATTATGACGCTATCCTGTTCGAACTATCCAACAGTCCAACAATTGCCAGTGAATTTCCTTCTGATGAAAAATTCATTTCAGCCCTCCAAGGCTCGTTTTATCATATTTACGCACGGGAATTACTTCTCCGTTTAGAAGAATACGAAACAATGAATATTCCCGTGGATATCTCCAAAGTCACAGTTGAGCATCTCATGCCACAAACGCTCTCGGATTGGTGGAAACAGAATCTGGGCGGAAACGAAGAAGCCGAGCGCATCCGGCTTACCCATATGAACACAATTGGTAACTATGCCATCGTATCGCAAGGTTATAACTCTTCAATGTCTAACAATCCATGGCCTGAAAAAAGAAAAATGCTAAAAGAAGTACAATTCAAGGTGACATCCACAGCAGCGGAAGTAGAAGATTGGAACGAAGCAGCAATTCAAATTAGAGGCAGGGATTTGGCAAATCGCGCAGCCCAAGCAATTACATCGCCACTGCCGCGAACTCGTGATTATCGTTCAAGGGTGATCAACCAATCCATTTCGGGTCTTTATCCTTTGCTCCAAGATGATGATAGTCTGACTGGCACATACATACGCGCAGTCACATACAATGGCGAGCGGAAAGACTGCTCAACTTGGTCGCGGTTGTTAAGTGTAGTTGGAGATTTTTTGTATTCTGAGAACCCGACATTGTTTGCTGAAGCGGTAAGTGATGTTGATTGGTTCAGCAAAGAGAAGAGTGATTTTTGGAAACCTATGCAGATTCCCGATTCGCCTTGGTTCTGTTGCGGTGGCGGATATTCTGGGAAGCACTTCCGTAATGTAGCTGCAATACTTTCTGAAAAGATGGGCTGTCAAGAATACATTCAGTTGGAAGTTGTGAATCCTATAGGGGATGATTGATATACTGAGAGATCGGGAGGGCAGAGGCTCGCGCATCTGCTGGAGATGCCGGCGAGCTTCTCCGATTTGCTTATGATGCTGCCCTATGTGGTGACGCTCCTGATGCTGATTTTCTTCTCCGCCAACAACCGCGCCCCGCGAGCGCTGGGCGAAATATATGACAAGGGCAAGAAGTAAGCGCTTGACAAGATAATAATAATGATTATTATGAGTGTAGGGATTTCACCCCCCCTTGGAGATTATGGATCTGAAGCGATCCTTGTAATTTCCTCGGGGGTTATTTTATATATATTCGAGGTTCTGCTCAAATGAGTTATAGAGAACCGTCAATAAAAAGAGTCGTTATTTTTTTCGATTGCCAGAATCTTTTCAACGCATGTAAGAATTTATGGGAATATTCCTTCCCAAACTTCGATCCTATCAAACTTTCAAACATGGTGATTAAAAATCATCAAAATGATGGTTGGTTGTTACATGGTATGCGTCTTTACACCGGAATATGATTTATGCCTTGACCAAAACGACTATCGCAAATAACCGCGCCTTGGGCGAAATATATGACAAGGGCAAGAGGTAAGAGGAGGTAGTATCGCAGTGAAAGATCAGGCGGCACGAAACAGAGCTGGCATCGTCCTCACGGCGTGTATTCTATTCAATCTGTCCATAGGCGTTCTCTACGCCTGGAGCGTTCTGAAATCCAGGCTAATCGCGCCTATCGCGGACGGCGGCTATGGATGGACAAGCAGCCAGGCCGGGCTTCCCTACTCCGTAGCCATCATAATCAATGCCGTGGCAGTGCTGATCGGCGGACGCATTCAAGACAAAATAGGCCCTCGCTGGGTTATGACGGCGGGCGGGACATTGGTTGGGCTGGGACTCATCTTGTCGGGGTTTGCGGGCAACAGCGTCGCGGGCGTTACCCTGTGTTTCGGAGCTTTAACCGGCGTGGGAATGGGATTTGGTTACGGCTGCGCCACTCCTCCCGCGCTGAAATGGTTCCACCCAAGCAAAAAAGGCCTGGTCAGCGGTCTAATCGTAGGCGGTTTCGGTCTTTCCGCCGTGCTCTACGCGCTCATTACAAACGCGCTGCTTGGCGGCTTGGGCATTGAGAAGACGCTGATCTGCCTTGGAGCGGGAGCGCTTGTCATAAGCGTCTCTATCGCGCAGCTAATAAAAAATCCGTCCCCCGGATACATTCCGGCGACCCCGGCAAAAATCGGGCAAGCCGCCTCAAGCGCCCAATCCGCCGACGCGACATTGAGCGAAATGATTGGGGCAAAGCGTTTCCGCCTTATGTTTCTCATGTTCCTGCTTGCGGCCTCCGTCGGGCTGATGGTTATAGGAAACATGACAAAAATCGCCGAAACTCAGGTTGGCGTCAGCGACGCCACGCTTCTCGCGGCCATTGTGTCTTTTCTCGCCATTATCAACTCCCTGGGACGTGTGGCGGGCGGCCAGATATCCGATAAAATCGGCAGGATAAACGCCCTGTTCCTGGCTCTTGCCCTGCAAATGCTTAACATGGCCGCGTTCGCCTTCTACCGGAACCTGCCCGCTCTGTTCCTGGGCATAATACTTGTGGGCTACTGCTACGGGAGCCTTTTAAGTGTAATGCCGGTACTTTGCGCCGACCAATGGGGCCTTAAAAACTTCGGGTTGAACTACGGCGTCCTGTTCCTGGCCTGGGGCTTCGCGGGAGTCATCGCGCCGATAATCGCCGACCGCATCTACGACGCGACCGGCAGTTTCAACGCCACCTACATTATCTGCGCCATAATGATGGGCGCGATGATCTTCGCAAATTACCTGCTGAAAAAAGATATCGAAAAGCGTTGATAAACGTCACGCTTTGTCCAGCGGTTTTATAGTCCTGTCATAAACGCGTTTCAGCAAAACCGCGCACAGGGTCAGCGTCACAAATTCGGTTATCGGAAATGCCCACCATATCGCGTTTACATCGCCGAGCCGCGACAGCAGCCACGCTATGGGCAAAAGCAGGAACAACTGGCGCGATACGGCGACGATCAGGCTTTCCCTGCCCCTGCCGAGCGCCTGAAACACGGAGAGGCACAGTATGCAGAACGCCGCGAATATAAAGTGCGCGCTGATGATGCGGAGAGCTGGGACCCCTATCGCCATCATGTCGGGGGTCGCGTTGAACATCGCCATCAGTTGATTCGGAAATGCGTTGAATATAATGACGCCGGCGGACATTATGCCGACGGCGTACATCCCGCCGTACTTAACGGTCTCCCTTATGCGTTCGCGCTTCCGGGCGCCGAAGTTGTACGCTATTATCGGCACCACGCCGGTGTTGAGGCCGAAGATCGGCATGAATATGAAGCTTTGGAGCCTGAAGTAGACTCCGAATACGGCGGCGGCTGTCGCCGTGAATGAGATCAGTATCTGATTCAGCCCGTACATCATCACCGAACCCAGCGAACCCATCAATATCGAGGGCAGCCCCACGGCGTATATTCGGCGAATCATGGAGGCGCTTGGCCTGAATCCCCTGAGTTTCAGTGATATTTCGTGATTTACCCTGTGGTTGAAATAAAAAGCGAGCGCGGCTCCGGCGAACTGGCCTATAACTGTTGCCAGCGCCGCCCCGGTCACTTCCAGACGGGGGAAACCAAACAACCCGAATATCATAATCGGGTCGAGGATGATATTCGTCACCGCCCCAAATAACTGGGAAGTCATCGAATAAAAGGTCTTTCCCGTCGATATCAGGAGGCGCTCCATCATTATCTGGTTGAAAACGCCGAACGACAGCGTGCATATCACGAACAGGTAATCATTGCCGTATTTGACTATCTGCTCGATGTCCGTTTGAGCGCGGAAGAACCGTTCCGTGAAGAAAAACCCGAACAGCATGAAGACAGCGCAGCTCAGCCACGCGAGCAATATGCCGTGCATGGCGGCGTCGTTCGCGTTCTTATAATTTTTCTCCCCAAGGCTCTTCGACAGGAACGCGTTCACTCCGACGCCGGTGCCGACGATCGTACCTATGATCAGGGTTTGTATGGGGAACGCCAGGGATACGGCGGTGAGCGCGTCTTCTCCTAGACGCGCCACAAAAATGCTGTCCACGACGTTATACGTCGCCTGGACTATCATTGATATGATCATCGGGACGGAGATGTTGAGCAGCAGTTTATGCACGGGCATAACGCCCATTTTGTTCTCCGGACGCCCCGGCGTTGCGTTATCGCTCACTATTCCGGCGTTTCCCGGCGCTTTTGGGGCATGATGTCAGGCGACGCGGCGTCCCACAGCGTGTAAAACCCCGCCGGGTCCGATTCCTCCGAGGCTCCCAGGAAATCCAGTACCGCCCTGCCCGCTTCCCTTGCCAACGCGATTTCTCCCGCCGGAAGACCGCCGTGATTGAACGGTCCGCCGGCTCCGGCATACATGACCTCGATTCTCTCGCGGTCATCCCCTCTTCTCGCGGATACCCATATGGGCGCTGCCGAGACTCGTGATACCGAGGCGCTGCCTCCGGCTTTTTTTTCAACGTCTATTGCAAGTATTATGCTGCGTTCCCAAGGCTTCGTCCTCTGGTACGAGATAAAATTTCCAAGCGAGTAGGCTATCACGGAGTAACCTCTGTCGGAACTCGTCACCTCTATCGGCTGGAGGACATGCGGGTGGGCTCCTATCACGAGGTCGGCTCCGTTTTCCAGACAGATCTCCGCAATGTTGTTCTGGTTTCTCGTGGGATTATACTGATACTCCAGACCCCAGTGAAAGAACGCGACGGTAATATCCGGCTCGTATATCAGGGCCCGGGCAAGGCCCGACACAATCGCGTTCTCTGAAATGACGTTGAGCATCAGATCCTCCGGTTTGGACGGCTCACTTTTGTTATTGCTTCCGTATGAGTAGTTTACGAACGCCCACCTGAGCCCGCCGTACTCGACCACCAGAGGTTCGTCGGGGTCTTCCCGCGTCACGAGGCCTGTCCAGAATATCCCGGAGTCGTCCAGCACCTTTGTGGTACGCAAGGCGGCGTCAAACCCGTGGTCCAAAATATGGTTGTTCGCCAGCATTACGATGTCCATCTCCAAATCCGCGAGCGCCGACGCCAGCTCATCGGGTGTGTTGAACGCGGGAAAACCGGAAAAATCCTGTTCATTCCCCGCGAACACGGTCTCAAGATTACCGACGGAAAGGCTCCGCCAAAACAGAGGCTTCACCCTGCGGAACTGCGGCTTGAAATCCCACTCCTCATCGTAACGGGCCGATTCGAGCTGCTGGTCGTGAACCATTATGTCCCCGACAAATACGACTCGCGCGCGAACGGTATCGTCCGCTTCGGCGGCGAACGACACGCCCGCGCGTAAAAACGGAACAATGACGCACAAGATAAAAATCGTCCTCGAAAATCTCAAAAGACCGCCTCCTCCGATTTCGTTATTCGCCCCGCAAGTAAATGATGGTGGCATAACTCGTCCCTGATTCAATCCTGTAGCCAAGTATATCGGATGTGTCCGATCGTTCCAACAATCTGCCCGAACGCGCCCCCATATCCTTCATGAGCAGGAGGGCTAAAGCCGCGGCCTTTCGCGCGTCGATGTCCGCGGAGTTCAAAGCGGCCGCGTCCATATTTGCGAGCGCTCTTATCGTGCGCTCATCCTCCGTGGCCATGGCTTCCGGCGTCTTATAGTGCGAGAGGTCTGCGCTCAGTATCACTATATCACCGTCGCGCATGACGCTCCTCAGCGCATTGCGTAGGGATAGTATGGCCGTGTCAGGTATATTCGGTCCGAACACAATCGGAACGACTGACGCGCGCGGAAAAAATCCCGCAAGCAGGGGAATGTGCACAGTGACGCCATGTTCTCCCGCAAATAAATCCGGGCGCGTGTCGACGAAGCTCAATTTGCCGAGCGCTTCTGCCGCCTCGCCGTCCGCGCGGATCGTCCCGGACGACAGCTCCCAGTCGTCGGGGCACACCGCGACAGGCCGCCTTGCCCGCCCGAAATGGTCAGGCGCAAGGATAAAAATCCGCTTCACACGGTTTTTGTCGAAATGGCCATAAAAGCGCGTCATCATTTCAACCGCGATGTCATGATGAGGAACCACGCCCCCCAGAGCGCGGCCGTCCCCAACCACGGCCGTGTCGCGCGACATGTACGCTTCGCTCATGGCTTTGTCAAAAGGAGAGCGGAGGATAGCCGGCGCAGAGGACGGAAACCCGAATACGCACGCGAGCGCGAGCAGCGCGAGGGCTGTTTTTTCGAGCGGCGCGTTACGATGACCCGTCATTCCACCCATCACTCTCCCTCATAGCTTTGAGCGAGTGGATAATGTTGCTGTAAAGCGACGGCGCTTTGCGTGAAATATTTCGCAGCAGAGCTTTCACATAGGCCCTCTTTGACGACGACTCATAGCCGCAGCAGAAATTGACCGGCGGAAACCCTATCAGCCCGGCCTGTTTGATCACGTCGGATTCCGGAACGTAGACCAATGGGCGGATGACCCTCACTCCCGACCTGCTCATAAACATATTTGGATGAAAACAGCGGAACCTGCCCTCGTATAAAAGGTTAAGAAAAATTGTCTCGACAACATCATCCCTGTGATGTCCGAGGGCCAGGGAGCATCCTGCCTCCGACGCGTTCGACGCCAGTATGCCGCGGCGAATGTTGGCGCACAGGCTGCACGGCGATCGTGTCCCTGATTTTTCGATAATTTCAAATATAGGGTACCGCACGACCTTGTGGCGCACGCCGTATGACGCGGCAAATTCGCCCAGCCGCGTTATGTCTGCGGCTCCGCCGGTCGGGTCGATGGTGATTGCCTCAACCTCGAAGTTTATGGGGCTCTTATGCCTTAGAGCGCACAGTGAATGAAGCAGAAAAGCGCTGTCCTTTCCCCCGGATAACCCAACCGCGATCTTGTCGCCGTCCCGTATCATGGAAAAATCGCCCATCGCCCGCCCTATCAGGCGCGCGATTTTTTTATCGGACATACATTTGCCGCGGGCCGGATTCCTCACTGGCTCAACCGCTTGAAACCGTCGGGGACCAGGCCAAGTACCGCGGCTCTCCTCGCGTTGCTCGCTATCGTGTTCAGGATGGTATCGGCGAGCGCCGCGAATGACTCCTCCTCCGTATCGAAATTGCTGGTAAACTCGACTTGGAGGGTGCATATTTCACTGCCGCGAAGCGTCTCCAGCTCCAGCCTGCGTTCCTCTATTCTCCGTTTGAGCGCATATTCCTGCTGCATCAGCAGTAATATGCGCTTCACTAATATGTCGTCAGCCGTTATCGTGAGCTTGAAGTCCTCCAGAAGACTGTTGATAAGATAGATATCGCCCTTTGCGTAAGCCTCGTTGATCTTCTTCGCCATATCCGTCCTGTACCTGCGTTCCTCGTCGTCGGCCGCCAAGTCGGGATGGATAATCTTCATCGCCTCCCGGTAGGCGGCCCTCGTCTCCGGCGTTATCTCGATCCACAGGGAGGCGTCGGCTTTTTCATAATACTTATCCCAGCTCTCGCCGGACGCTCCATATGGGCTGTGCTTGTCGGGATTGCGGCGGAACTCCTCCACTTTGATTGCCGTTTCGAGCATGTCGTTGAAGTGAAACAATGAGCTGAGGCGGTCGAGATAGCGCGTCTTGAACTGGCTTAGCTTCGCGCCCAGGGATTGATATTCCTCCTCTATCCACGCAAGCTCGCCGCTCAGGCTGTCAACCCGCTCCTCGTACTCCCTTACCTTCAATAATTCGACGGCAACATCTTCGTTGAAATCAACTGCGTAAGTCATCCATTGTCTCCGGCGTGAAAAAATGAATTTGTCATAAATCTGCATTTGACCGCATATTTTGATTATATAAACAGTTCAGGGCGTGTCAAGCGCCGGCGTTAAACAGGCACGATTGACAGGACAAACGCTTCACGCGTTTGTCCTGTCTTCGCCGGGGAAACTCTACGTAACAATTACGTTTATGTCAAGAAAAACAATAATTTAACGCATTATTTTTGACATAAACGTAATTGAAGATAAACACCGCGGCGAAAAAAAAAAGCAACGGACACGCATTGCGCGTCCGCTGCTTTCAGATACATTAAATCAAATTGCTATAACATTTTCAGCTAATGCGAATCAATCGATTTTTCCCCAGTGGTTGTAAAAAATCCTACCAACCTTAGGACCGGAAAGGTAACTTGCATTCCTTTGCGATATGAATACATGGAGATTTTCGCCGTCAAAATAAAGAGAAGCGCCATATCTGCCATTTATGTTAGCTGATTCCGGAGTGACTGCCGTTAATCTCTTTGGGTCTCCGGCGGGTGAAACGCTGGTATGGAACCTCTTTTCATTACGATTTTCAGTTGCATTATAAACATTAAATGTAAGTTTATACACATACAAATTGGTATAAGGACTACTGTTACCCTCCTCAAGAAACGCTATCATCCAAACATCGTCATTGACGTCCCGGAACAAATTCATATTGTTAAAATTCCCCGGAGGATTATCAATACTTATTGTTTGTATGACAGGGTACGGCTCTGACTCCCTAATTTTATCCAAAAGATCCTGAAGATAGTTAGTCCTAGGGAAATGATGTATCTCAATTTGATTAGCTTCATAGTTGACTAAACCGATTATATATTTTTTAAACCCGGCATTCTCCTCCTCGGTCCAATCATCTATATCTTCAAAATGAGGAGCCATCTTATCGTCGTAATAAAGAATCCGCTCTTGGTAGTAATAACTCAATGAAGGATTTAAGTCTGTGATACCTACCGCGGAGTTCGTATACGCGTCTCCGCTTCGTCCAAACAATAAAAACTCCTGAGTGAAATTCCATAAATAATGCGCAATTACAGCCCCCAAACTATCACTATCATCTGCTTTTTCCGCGGCGCTTACGAGCAAATAATCACCTATAACCTGAACGCCGCCAGGGTGATTATAATCATGCCAGACTTCATCGGATTCAGCTTGATGTTCTCCGTTATACCAATAACGATAAATTTTCCCATGATCGAGATCGGAATGCGTAAGAAAAAGCTCATTATTCCAATATGCAAACCCTTGTATATGGTTACCCACATTGTCATGTGTAAGGGTATTAAATACTTCACCGATGCTTATCTCATAGGCCGTGCCATTACCGGGGATTGCGTTCACAAGGCTTACCACGTCGGCAGGCAGCAGTTGATAATGAGTATCTCGCGTACCGCCGCGCGGATCATCTTGCCAAATATTCGGCGGCAAAGCGGGGTATTCCGGCTCGCCCTGTAACATTACGGCCGCATCGGTTTCTACATCATTGACGAAAAATATAAAATCGTCTTCGAGTCCATCAAGTTCCAATCTGACATTTTTAAAGCGGTTAAAATTTCTCGGAGCCCCGGGGCTGCTCTTGTCGTTATAAACGAACACGTCCCTCAAAGTAACCCAATCTTTATTTCCTTCCGAGGCCGAGCTTTTCACATTGCCCGAGTCTTCCACAATCTCAATCTGAAACACTATTCCCACAAACTCGGCGTTTTTCGGGATTTTGGACGCGCGCTCGGCAGGGGGAGCATCCGTCCAAATGCGCTCCGTCTCGCCATCGGCGTGGCCAATGAATATGCCGACCCGGAAAGGCGGTGAGTTGAATTCATCGTCTACTTCATCCTTAAATCCTTGAAAATTGACAAGATTATCAAAAGTTTCATCGCTCGAACCGCCGCAGCCGCCAAGGAGCATAACGCTGAAAAGGATTACAACCAGCAGCGGGAAAATCTTAACGTGTTTTTTCATAACGAACTCCTCTGAATTAACATTATTTTTTTTACATAATTACTTCTCGCATTGCGAATAGTATCACAAATGAAAAATAATATAAACAAACAATGCCTGCCGGCTTTTTGCGCCGGTAGACGGCACATATGAGACAAAACCGTTGACAAAAAAGGAAGGAAGCATTTTGGTTAAAGCGGCAGTCGCAACCTATTCCGTGAAAAACGTATTCCCTCAGGATCCGGTGGGCACGCTTAAAAAGATTGCGGACTTGGGATATTACGGTTAAATCGCCTCTCGAACGCTTCTTTCAACTGTTCTCTGAAATTCGGGTGCGCTATCCCGATGAGAGCCCTCGCGCGTTCGCGGACCGGCTTGTGACGCAGCCGGGCGATGCCGTACTCCGTTATGATGTATTCGACGTCGTTTCTGCTTGTAGTGACGCAAGCGCCCTCGTCGAGCATCGGGACGATTTTGCTTACGGTGCCCTTCATCGCGGTCGAGGGCATCGCTATTATTGAACGCCCACCCCTGCTGAGGGCCGCCGCGCGGACGAAATCCACCTGCCCGCCCACCCCGCTTATCTGCGTCGCGCCGACCATCTCGGAACAGACCTGCCCCAGCAGGTCTACCTGCACGCATGAGTTTATCGACACAAGATTGTCGTTGCGCGACGCGATGAGCGGATCGTTTATATACGTCACGGGATGCATTTCGACGCACGGATTGTCGTCTGCGAAATCATAAAGCCGCCTCGTGCCCATAAGGAAGGTAGCGAGCATCTTGCCCCTGTGGAAATTTTTTGCCTTGTTTGTGACGACGCCCTTCTCGAAAAGTTCCACAACTCCGTCGGAAAACATCTCCGAATGGATGCCGAGATCGCGCTTATCCCTGAGAAACAGCAGGACCGCGTCAGGTATTGCCCCGATACCGAGTTGCAGGCAGTCGCCGTCGCGTATCAGGCTCGCGCAGTGTTCTCCTATGGCGCGCTCCACGTCGGTGATGACCGGCGGCTTTAGTTCCTTGAGCGGTTCGTCGCGCTCTACGATACAAGTCATTTCTGACACATGGATAAAACAGTCGCCCAGCGTCCTGGGCATATATTTGTTCACTTGCGCTATGACCGTCGGGGCCGTTTCAACAGCGTGTTTGTTGTAATCGACCGACACGCCGAGGCTGCAATAACCGTGTTTGTCGGGCGGCGATACGGTAATCATCGCCACGTCGAGCGGCATGGTGGTGTCGAACAGGTTGGGAATCTGTGAGAAATGACAGGGAATGTAATCCCCGTGGCCGGCCTTCACAGTATTCCTGGTCGACGGTCCTACAAACTGCGCCATGATTCGGAAGTAAGCCTCCATGCCGGGGGCCGCGTATTCACCGCTGCTCAGTGAGAGCATCATTGAAATTTCAATGTCCTTATACCGTTCCCTGTTCCTCACCAATGCTTCCGAGAGGCAAACAGCTTCCCCGGCGCAATTTCCGATGGAGACTCTGCATCCCGATTTTATTTTTTTCATCGCCTCGTCAGCGCTTATAAGACGCTCTTTGTAAATTTCCCTCCAATTCAAATTCCCTCGCTCCTTTTATTATGAAATTACCGGAACAGGCGTGTACAGAAACACTATACCACGGTTCCGGCAGTAATATGCGCGCCATATGTCACGATGCTTATGAGCTTGTGAACGAAACGAGCCGGCCGGTTGACGTGTCGTGATAATAGAGATACCATATTTTTACGCCGCTCATTCCTACGTGTAACTTGAGATTTCGCGCACGCTTTCCGACGCCGCTATTGGGGGAAGGAAATAAATTAAATCGTTTTTTTCGATACTAAGAACGTATGGAAGAACCGGAAATCATCATCGAAGCGATTGCCGATGAACTATGGTTATTGGCAGCTTGAATGTGGCGGAAGGGATGTATGTACACATGGATACGGCTGTAACAGGGACTCAGTTGATTATTGCGCTCGTTATCGGCCTCGCGTTTTTGATTATTCTTATATTGAAAACAAAGATGCACGCGTTTCTCGCGCTAATTATCGGGGCGGTAACGATCGGGCTTCTTGGTGGTCTTGGTACAACCGGTACCGTGGACGCGATCTCAGCGGGGTTCGGGGGGACTCTTGGAAACATCGGCATCATCATCGGGTTTGGCGTCATGATGGGTGAAATTTTCGAGATGTCGGGAGCCGCAAAAAGGATGGCTTACACTTTCTTGAAGATTTTTGGCAAGGGACGTGAGGAAGCCGCCTTATCACTGACCGGCTTTTTGGTTTCCATACCTATTTTCTGCGATTCCGGCTTTGTTATCCTTTCTCCTATAGCCAAGGCGCTATCACGACAGACTAAGAAATCCATCGTCAGCTTAGGCGTGGCGCTCGCCGGCGGTCTTGTCGTCACCCACTCGCTTGTGCCGCCCACGCCCGGTCCGCTGGGAGTGGCGGGAACTTTCGGCATTGACGTTGGGCAGTTTATACTGCTGGGTTTGGTAATATCTTTGCCGGTAACTATCGCCACAATGATTTACGCCAGGCAGTTGGGCAAAAAGATATATCAGATTCCGTCCGAAGACGGGGAAAACTGGGAGCGCCCCGCGTATCAAGCGCCCGCATACGACCTTCTATCTGACGGCGCGGATGAAAAAAACCTTCCGAGCGCTTTTACATCCTTCCTGCCCTTGATTGCGCCGATTCTTTTGATCCTCGCGAACACCATATCCAAAGCTGCCGGCGAGACCGAAGGGCCGATCTTCCAAACCCTGATATTCCTTGGCACACCAATAATAGCTGTCGGTATCGGCCTTGTTTTAGCAATATATACTCTGGCGTCCGGAATGCCCCGCAAAGAAGTCTTGTCTAAAATGGAACATGGTATTCGCTCAGCCGGAATCATCATATTAGTTACCGGCGGCGGCGGGGCGCTTGGCAGGGTTTTGCAAGACAGCGGCATAGGGAATTTCATAGCGGATAAAATTTCCCAAATGCCTATTCCCGTGATTATGCTGCCCTTCCTGATCTCGACCCTTATACGTTTCGCGCAAGGTTCGGCGACAGTAGCGATGATCACCACGGCGGGCATTACCGCCCCAATCGTACAGGCTGCCGGCGGAAATATGCTTCTGGGCGCTTTCGCGGCATGTATTGGCTCGCTTTTCTTCTCTTATTTCAACGATAGTTACTTCTGGGTCACCAACAGCTTAATGGGGATCGGTGAAACAAAAGAGCAAATCCGCGTATGGTCCGTTACGACTACCATAGCGTGGGCGACAGGATTCGTCGTCCTAATGATATTAAATATCTTCATGATGTAAGATAAAATCGCGTTGTTTAGAGAGGGCGATATAATATGATCTCGCCGGCATACGGTCTTAGCTTATATCGGGGGGGACTCCAATGACTTCAAGAGAACGATTTTTCGCACTGCTGCACAATGAACAGGCCGACAGGCCGGCCATCATCAACCCTGTTTCGGTTGTGACGGAGGAAAGTATTACGACGCTCGGGGTGGATTTCTCAAAAGCGCATCTTGACGCGGACAGCGCCGCCGCGCTTGCCTGCTACTCTCATGAGGTTTTAGGCTTCGACTCCGTCATGCCGTATTTCAGCGTGGTGGCTGAGGCCGCCGCGTTGGGCGCAAAGATACAGTGGGGGGACAATCGCAGTATGCCTACTCAGCGCAGCTTGGTATTCAGCGAACCGGAACAGGTGAAGATCCCCGCCGGTTTCCTCGACCACCCGGCGACGCGCTGCGTGATCGATGCCGTCAAGATAATTGCCAAAAGCCGCGCTGACGCGCTGATCATCGGCAAGGCAATGGGACCGTGGACATTGTGCCTGCACCTTTACGGCATGGAGAACACGCTGATAGATACCATAGACGACAGAGAAAAGCTCTCGGACATGCTGCGGGCTTTGGGAAGCTTCACCAAGATATTCACAGCGGCGCAATTGGAGGCCGGGGCGCACATGGTCACAATTGCCGACCATTGCACGCGCAATCTGGTTGGCCCGGCGGTTTATGATGATTTCGTCAAGTCCTTGCACAAAGAGCTGAACGCCGAGTTCCCCGGCAAATTGATACTGCACTGCTGCGGCAACACGGAGGACAGGGTGGGACTTTTCGCACAGGCGGGATTCCCCCTCTATCACTTTGAATCGTCAAACAATATTCCCAGCATGTTAAAGCTTGCGGGCGGCATGAAGCTTACGGGATGCGTCAATAACCCGGTAACGCTCATGGCGGGCGGCAGGGATGACGTTATGAGGGAGGTAAACGAAATCCTGCAATGCGGCGTGGATATCGTGTCACCGGAATGTGCCGTGCCTCTCAGCGTCCCTAACGGCAACCTCAGGGCAATTGTGGACTGCTGCAAAAACAAGCATTGACGCTTATCCGCGCCGCCCGGTATAATACTTTACAGAACCAACGAATTACTAGGACGAGGGGCTGATCGAGTGTTCAATTTTTCCTGCTGAGACTAATGCGGAGCATGTAAGCCATTGGATTGTCATGCTCTTTTATCCGCGGGAAAATGAACAACCGTTAATACTTGTATCGTGCCAATAACCGGGCTATCTCGTTATTTTTTGAGCGGTCCGCAAATCTGAAATCATTTTCCCGCCTCTACATTTTGATTTTTACGGAGGCGAATGATGTCGCAAATAACAGTTTCAAATCTCACATTCAAATATGAAGGCGCCGTCGGTAAAATTTTTGAAAATGTGTCGTTCCAGTTCGACACTGGTTGGAAATTGGGGCTCGTCGGCAGGAACGGGCGCGGCAAGACCACCTTCATGAAATTACTGCTGGGGGAATATGAGTACCACGGAAATATCACCTCTCCTGTCTCGTTCAGCTACTTCCCATTTCCAGTCGAGCGCCCGGATCGTCTCACGGCGAACGTGATCGGAGGCTTTGGTCTGGACTGTGAGGACTGGGAGTTGAGCCGCGAGCTGAACCTTCTGCGGTTGCCGGACGATATTCTTGACAGGCCGTTTGGCACGCTGAGCGCGGGTGAGCGGACGAAAGTCCTGATCGCCGCGCTGTTCCTGAGGCGAGATCACTTCCTGCTGTTAGACGAGCCTACCAACCACCTCGACTATCAGGGGAAACGCGTTCTTTCCGAATACATGCGGTCGAAACACAGCTTCATCCTCGTTTCGCATGATAGAATTTTTCTTGACCGGACGGTCGATCACATACTGTCTATAAACAGGGCGAACATCGAGATTCAACACGGTAATTTCTCGCAATGGCTCGCGAACAAGGAACGCCAGGACGAGCGCGAGACGGCGCAAAACAAAAAGCTGAAGGGCGAAATATCCAGGCTGAAAGCGGCGGCAAGGCGCACTTCCGGCTGGTCGGACAGAATTGAAGCCACCAAAATAGGCGGGGGAGCCGCGAAGGGGCACATCGGCCGCATGGCCGCCAAAATGATGAAGCGCTCAAAAAATCTGGAAGCCCGCCAAACAGCGGCAATAGAGCAGAAGAGCAGTCTGCTCCGGAACATCGACAATAGCGAAGATCTCAAAATATCGCCGATGACATACCACTCCGGCATACTTGCCGAACTCTCCGGCATATATATTGAGTATGGCGGCAGGCGCATAGTAAGCGGCATTGATCTCACGGTAAGGCGCGGCGAACGGGTTGCCCTGCTCGGGAAGAACGGCTGCGGGAAGTCCAGCCTGATTAAACTCGTGGCCGGTTTTGATATACCTCACGGCGGTATCGCGCGCGTGGGTGGCGGCGTTATTATCTCCCTTGTGCCGCAGGAGACGTCGCACCTTCGCGGAAGTCTGCGCAAATTTGCGCGAGACGCCGCGATCGACACGGCTCTGTTTTTCGCGATTCTCGACAAGCTCGGCGTCGAGAAACCGCAGTTTGAAATCGAAATGGGTGAGATGAGCGAGGGGCAGAAGAAAAAGATACTGATAGCGAAAAGCCTGTCCGAATCGGCGCACCTGTACGTATGGGACGAACCGCTGAACTACGTCGACACCCAATCCCGGATGCAGATTGAAAAGCTGATCCTGAAATATACCCCTACGATGCTCTTTGTTGAGCATGACGGGGCGTTCGTGAAAAATATCTCGACTGAGGAAATTGTGCTGGATGAATAGAGCGTTCGGCATTGAGCCGGATCAAAGAAGGGCGCGTCCGCTATCGACGCGCCCTTCTTTATTTCACCTCCTGCAACAAATCGTTTATCATTGATATGGCATCGTCATATTCGCCAATCAACGTGTTTTGCAGTATGTCTTCCAAAATGCCGCCGATTTCCGCAGGGTTTTTGAATGACTGAACTCCTTTAACGGCTGTTTTGATAGCGCTGGGGTTAATATCCTCAATCGCCTCCGCTAATTTTACAAGCTCGGCTTTCAGTAACGCCATATCCACTGGTTCATTCCGCCCTTCCTGTTCGTCCTCTTTAAGAGCGGTTCTAATATTATTTAAAAGTAACTCCAGAGCCGACAGCAATGTGGCGTTATTTTCCCGGATAAACTCCAAATCTTCCTTATTTCCCGCCATCTCCAACTCTTTAGCCATTTCGGAAAGTTCGCCGGCGCCTATGTTAGCGGAGGCGCTCTTTAACGCGTGGACATAGGTCACGTACAGGGGCAGATTACCCGTTTCCAAGCACATCTTAATTTCTTTGGTTTTTTCGAGCCCGTCACGCAGAAATACGGCAAGCGTTTGCCTGTAATTTTCGACGATTCCTCCTGATATGGATATACCTTTCCTGACGTCCAGCCCCTCGATCTTTATATCCTGAGCGTCGCTACCCCCCGGAGCTGCTGTTACGGAATAGCTTTTAAACGCGAATTTTTCCTGTTTTTCTCTTGGAATCCATTTTTCCATAATAGTGTTCAGCTTGACGGTATCAATCGGTTTCGATAAGAAATCGTCAAAGCCGCTTTCAAGGAACATTTCTTTTGCGCCGGAAACCGCGTTAGCTGTCAGCGCGACAATAGGCAATTTTTTGTAATACGGGTTTTCAGCGTCCAGCTCTCTAATCCAATTGGTGGCCTCAATGCCGTCCATTCCAGGCATCATATGGTCCATCAGCACCAGGTCGTAATGGTTTGACTGCACGGCTTTTATCGCTTCCATGCCGTTTTTACACAGATCAAGCTGCATCTTGTATGGCAGCAGCAATCCTTTCGCAACCTGCAGGTTCGTATTGATGTCATCAACAACAAGAACGCGCGCGTTCGGCGCGATAAACCGCGCCGCGATTTCGCTGCTTGCGCCGTAATCGAAGCTGTCAAACACGCCATTCAGGATATTGGCTACAGATAAGGAATACGCCGGCATGGGAAGTATTCTTAAACCATGATCGGCAATAAATTCACCAAGTTTGGTAAGCAGGACTATTGAAATGTCCAAGTCGAATTTTGAGCACATATCTCTTACTTTTTCATATAGGTTGGACGCAATGAAAACAAAGGGATATGTTCCTTCCGTTATTTTCTTATAAAGTTCCGAATCGGTTGAGACAAGCTTACAATCGACGCCCAGATTACCTAAGGTACAAACGATGGAATTTGCGTATATTTCACGCGGCTCATAGATAATAACGCTCTTCTGCTCCGGGTTTTCAACCAACGCAAGTTTTTCGCGCGTACTAATCTTTTGCGGCAGCGTAACGGTAAACGTGCTCCCCTTACCGTATTCCGAATCGACCGAAATATCTCCGCCCATCGCTTTGGCAAGACTCCTCGTTATGGCAAGCCCCAGCCCCGTTCCTTCAATGTTTCTGTTTTGCGTCAAATCGACCTGAACAAAATAATCGAACAGCTTCCCCAGATCATCCGGCTTGATACCCCTGCCGCTGTCCTTAACCTCTATTGTGAGATTCACAGTGTTTTCGCCTGTTGTTTCACCGATTATGGTAAAAGATACATAGCCGCTATCCGTATATTTGACCGCGTTGCCTAAAATGTTCAGCATTATTTGACGGATTCTTGTTTCGTCCCCCAAAAGCGTGTTTGGGATGTTGCAATCGACATTTACTACAAACTGCACTTGCGAATCGACGAGCTTCATTCTAATAATGCTGATTACGTCATTTATCAAAGACGCGAATAAATAATCCGAGCGAACAATTTCCACTTTTCCGCTCTCGATTTTAGAGAAGTCCAAAATATCATTAATTATTGCCAGAAGATTTGAGCCGGATTGCTTTATTGTCAAGATATGCTCACAGACGGAGGGTGGCAGTTCTTCCCGCAGGGCAAGCTCCGCCATGCCTATAACCGCGTTCATCGGCGTGCGTATCTCGTGGCTCACCCGCGCGAGAAAAAGAGATTTGCTCCTGCTCGCTTCCTCTGCCGCGTTCTTCGCGGCTATTATGTCCGTAGTGTCGCTCCAGTTTATGATAACCCCGTGCAAGTCGCCGTCAAACATTGGCGTATGGGTGATGCGGTAGGCGCGGCACTCGCCGTTTCCTTCTATATCCACCATTGCATCGACGCGGGAAGTTTCAGTTTCTGTCACAGCCGACTTGATTTTGCCCTTTAGTTCATTTAACAATTCCGTGTCAAGGAAATTGCCGTAGATTTCAAATATATTCTTGCCCTCAACCTCTTCAAAGTATTCCGAGCCGATTTTTTGCAGGAACAATTCCGAACAGTAGGCGACGTTGAGATCGGTATCCAGCAGTAACAGAAAATCTACGCTATTCTTCATCATGTGAATTAGGAAGAGTCTATGTTTTTCACATTCATTTGCGAGCGAGCGAAACATTCTCATTCTGGCGGCGAGGTTTTTTTCAATCGCCCTAATAGTGCGGTCGCGCAGGGCTACTTCCCGCCTCATATTGTGAAGCTGCGACAAAAGATTGCTGTTTTCTTCTTTCAGCCTGGTTATTTCCAAGCCGGCTTCCGAAATGTTCGTAGCTTGTTCCATGCGCCGCTCCCCTTAATCGAACGAACAGGATATTAATGAGTAATTATGCAGGGTGTTGACGAATTCCCCGTTATTATTAACTACGGGGCATATCTCACCCCCCGAGTATGATATGCAATACTCGATAGACATATTCATTTTCCGATATTTGTCGTAACACTGCGCGAATTTCTTCACTTCGTCAAGATATTGCGAGCCAAGCGCCGAAGCCCGAGCAGCGCAACTGAACGCGATAAAATTGCGTTCGTTCGACTCGCATATTTCCGCCACCAGTTTTTCCGCGCTCGACAAAACATTCTCGCTGTCTAAAAAGGAGAATGACATTTTCGAGCCGATTTCCAAATGGCCGGCTAAGAAAACATAGTCCGGGTTTTCGTCATCTATATCTGAAAATCCGCGGGCAACTTTCGTGCCGTCTTTACGGGTCAAAATCACAGGGATAGTGCTTACCACGTTCGTGTCTCCGGTGATTACGCTTCTGTCGGTTATTACTCCTTGTTTTACCAGGAAACCCACGGCGGGCATTCCGTTCACCGCTTTAAGCAAAGCGCCGTCGGCGTCGGTGATCTCGGCGACTTCGCCGAAGGTTTCCTCAGAGTCAAGCGACGTATGGATGTGAAATTTCGGCTCAAAATTGCCGTAAAAAGCGACAAATGCCATAATATCAGTGGAAATCTCGCTTCCCGATGCCACAAGATTGAATTCGCTTTCATCGCTTGACGCAAGCGTTCCAAACAGAGGGAATTGTTCCGGCAGCATGTTTACCGCCTCGACTAAATAATCACCGCTGAAATGATGTAACACCGGCAATAAAGACAAAACCATTTTCGGTTTTTCTCCCGCGCTTAATTCGCCAAACAAAAGAATCAGCTCGTCGGTTATTTTCTCGCGTGATTTTTTATTTGTGTCCTTTAATGAGCGAACGGTAAAGTTTACATCATCGCTTGTAATCAACGTTACCGACAGAGCCAGATCGCCGAAACGCCCGCTCACGCCAATTGATGTTGTAGCGCATCCGACAAGGTCAAACGGCAGAGCGTCCACGATTGCCTGATACACGCCCGTCTCCGCGTATTCGTAGTAGAATTGGACAATTCCGACAGCGTTTTTCAGCACAGTTTCACTCGGCCTAAGCTGCTCCGTTATTTCCCGTACAGCCGCTTCAGGGTCGTCTAATTCTTTAGTGAACGCTGCGTATATTTTAATCATAATAAATAAAATGCCCCCTATTCGATATTTTACTTGCGTTACGCGGCAATTCTCCTGAACGTGTATGGCACAATTAATAAATAAACCAACCGAAACCGAACCAAAATGATTTTCGATTATGGCCTTGATGCAAGCGGATATGGTATGACCAAGATAGAAAATATTGCGATAATTCTATCATAAGTTTAATGTTTTATGTGAACATTACTCATGCGCTCATCATATAGAATAGTGCTAAAATAATGTTATACTTTTCTTACAAAAACTATTAGGTTCTTTATTAAGGAGGTTCTATCAAAATGGAGCGTAAAGGCATAATAACAATGCACGGAAACCCGCTTACACTTGTTGGCAATGAGGTAAAAGCCGGGGACAAAGCCCCTGATTTTTCGGTCATCGACTTGGCGCTCAAAGATAAGAGCCTGGCGGACTACAATGGCAAGGTTAAGCTCATATCCGTGACCCCGTCCCTCGACACCCCTGTTTGCGACCTTCAGATCAACCAGTTTGAAAAGGACGCGACAGGCTTGAGTTCCGACGTGGCGGTACTTAACATCAGCGTGGATCTTCCCTTCGCAATCAAGCGCTTTTGTTCGACGGGAAGCGTTGAAATGGTAGCTGCCCTCTCGGATCACAGAAGCGTATCGTTCGGAGAGGCTTACGGCGTTTTGATAAAGGAACTCCGGCTTTTAGCGCGCTCGATTTTCGTGATAGACAAGAACGACATTGTCCGCTACGTTCAGTTGGTGAACGAACAGACGAATGAACCGGATTACGACGCGGCGATTGAGGCGGTCAAGTCGGCTATTTAGCCGGCAGTCAGCTTCGTCGGATAACCAATGAGCATTGATAAACGGCCGCGTAACAGCGGCCGTATTTTTAACTTCATCCGGCTCTCCGCCGCTGATAATGTGTTTGTCCTGCCGGGCGGCGGCAGCATCGGGACCGTTGTTGAAAACGTGACGCTTCGCGCTGAGATACCACCCTGCCACAAGGCCGCGTCCGAGGATATAGAAATGGACGAGCCGATCCTCAAGTATGGCAGGGCAATTGGATACGCCACGCGGGAGATAAAGCGCGGCGACTGGGTTCATGACCACAACGTCCGCTCAAAGGGCGGCGTCAGGGCGGATTCAGTCCGCTGGAACGGGCCGTATCCACACGACAGAGGCAAGTCGGACGCATCATTCATGGGATACCGCAGGAGAGGGGGTATCCAACGCCCCGGAGTGCGGAATGAGCTTTGGGTGATCCCCACCGCCGGATGCGTCAAGGGCGAGATAAGATACATGCTGTCGCTATACCACAAACCTTACTGGATAGACTCCGTAAAATTTATCGACTGCCTGCCAACCTGCGAGGATGGCTCCGAGACGGATATCGCCGGGGACATGATGATCGCCCTCGCGCGAAACCCCAACGCCGCGGGGGTACTCCTCGTCGGACTGGAATGTGAAAAGCTGCCCATATCGGAGCTTCATGACAGAGCGCTCGCCGAGGACTGTAACGTCATGCGCGCCGTCCTCGACAAAAATTCGGACGATGCCGTGCTGAGATACCTCGACGATATTGCCGCCTTGTCGCCGAGGGTGAAGGAGAGCTTCCCAATATCGGACCTCTGCGTGGGAATGATCTCCGCGTGGGGCGGGTACTCCGGCCTCACGGCGAATCCGATGCTGGGGAGGCTGTCCGACAGTCTCGCGGCTAAAGGATCGGCCATCCTCACGCCCGGAACACCGGAACTTTTCACGTCAGGCGACGCAATATCGGACAGGATAACGTCCCGCGAAATATTTGAGACATTCATTTCCAAAGCTGAGGCGAACGCCACCCCGGACATTCCGTCGATGACCGAATGGGAAAACGGCATAACCACGCAAGAGGAACGAGCGATGTCACTGACGCCGGTGTTGGGGGAAGCGCCGGTGATCGGATTTATGGATTGCACAGAGGCTGCGCCGGCACAAGCCGGAGTGCTGATAACACCCGGAGGCCGCGATGAGTCGGTGAACTGCGCGTTTTTCGAGATGGGCGGAGCGCAGATAATTCTGTTTGCGACGGCGGGCGGTACCCCGTTCGGCTCCCTCTCTCCCACCATAAAAATATCCGCGGCAACGGAGCTCGCAGAAGCCCGTCCCGGATGGATCGACTTTGACGCCGGCCCGATCCTGAACGGAGAATCAATCGATGCCGCCGCGGCACGGCTTGAGGAGTATGTCATGCGAGTAGCCTGCGGAGAGCGCACGGCCCACGAGAAAAAGGGCTTCGGCGACGCAATTATGCCGAAACGCATAATACAGCCGCGACAGACATTCAATGACTATAACGCGATTTTATAAGTTATAGCTGAAAAAAAGAATAAGGCGCGTTGTATACAGATATAACTATCGCAGCTTCGCGATAAGGGACTTGTACGCTTCAATCAGGAATACGGTGTCCAGGCCGCATGCCACGCAGTCAAACCCCTGGTCTAAATGGGCTTTGGCCGCGTCTGCCGCGCCCGCGAAGATCATGCTGATTTTTCCATTGGCTTTACATACATTCAGGACGTGGCGGATTGCGTCAACCAGCTCCGGGTTATCCATCTGCGCGGGTTTTCCCAATGCCACAGACAGGTCGTACGGCCCGATAAAGATGCCGTCCACGCCTTCCATGGGGGCAATTTCTTCGATATGGTCCAGGCAGCCTCTCGTCTCGCACTGAGGGAGCAGCAAAGTCTGGCTGTTGGACGTTTCAAAATAGGTTTGCGTGTCGCGGGCGAAATCCGCGTAGCCGAAAGACCCCGCCAAGGTCAAAGCAAATCCCCTTCTGCCCGTTGGATAATACTTCGCGTATTCCACCAGGCGCTCCACTTCCTCCTTTGAATTGACACAGGGAACTACCAGGCCCTTTGCGCCGATATCCAACATTTTCAGCACTGAAGACCGGGTGGTATCCTTTATCCGCACAAAGGGCGTGATTCCCCGCCGTTCAGCCGCCAAAATAGCGGCGAGAGCGCTTTCGGCGTCGAAAGGGCCGTGTTCCGTATCCACGACGAAAAAATCAAGCCCCGCAATACCGATACAATCCACCGCCGTGGTACCGCCGAGATGAAAAAACGTGCCGATAGCCTGAGTTCCTTTTTCCACCATCTGTTTGATTTTGTTGATCATTTTGCTTCCTCCCCTGTTGTCGTCTTTTACAAGTTTACCACGGCTCAAAAAAACGGGGCATGATTTTGACCCTTTGGATTCTCATCTGTCACTAAAAAGGTGTTAAAATGGTTTTACGAAATTAAAAATGGAAATCGCCCGCCCGGGGATTACAGGGCGGATTAATAGTGTGAAAAAAATCATGCCTGATGAGGTGAAGAATGTAATGCGTCATTCCTTGCTGGAGCATAATATTTTTATCGTCTGGAAACCTGAATATGACTTGGGAATACCCATCATTGACGAGCATCACCGTGGGATTGTCTCCACTATCAATTCCCTGTACTTTGGAATGCAGAATAAGCATGGTGAAAGCGTACTCGCGCCTATAATCGGAATGATCAACGAATATACGCGCGTCCATTTCGATGTAGAGGAGGATTTTCTAAAGAAGTGCGAATTCCCAATGACAGGCTACCATCGCGAATTACACCGTGATCTGACAAAAACCCTGTCCGCAATCGGGAAAGAAAGTATATCGAACCGAGACCCTTATGAATTAATGGAATTTCTCAAAAAATGGTGGGTCGATCATATTTGCCACAAAGACCGGGAATTTCTGAACTATATCCGGGATACGCAAAACTACCGAATCTCTTAATATAAGGATACAGGCGCATGAGCGTTGAACATACCGGCGAAGCCCTTCTAAGGTTGGTCGATATTTGGAAGATTTATCCCGGCGTCAATGCTTTGGCGGGCGTCACCTTCGATGTAAAGCCGGGGGAGGTTCACTGTATCTGCGGCGAGAACGGAGCCGGAAAGTCCACTCTGATCAAGGTCATATCCGGCGCGCACCAGCCCGATAAGGGCAGCGTACATTTTGAAGGGCGGCTCGTATCGCTCGACCCCAAAACAGCCGGGAGGCTGGGTATTCATACCATATATCAGGAGCTCAATTACTACCGTCACCTCGACGTTGTGGAAAATATTTTCAGCGGCGCGGAGGTGACGAAGTTCGGCGTTGTGCAGAAAAAACATATGCACCGCATTACCGAAGAAGCCCTGAGCCAGCTCAACTGCACGTTCTCCCCGGACGCGCTCATGCACGAACTTTCAAGCGGCGAACAAAAACTGGTCGAGATAGCGAAGGCGATGATCTTCAAGCGTAAGCTGCTGATCCTGGATGAGCCCACTGCTTCGCTCTCCTCCTCGGAGACCGGCCATCTGCTGGGTATAATTAACGAAATAAAAAAGACCGGCCTTGGGATTATTTACATCTCCCACCACCTTGAGGAAATCTTCACGATAGGCGACAGGGTGACGGTGCTCCGCGACGGGATAAAAGTCAGCGAAAACCGTGTTGAGGATATCGACGAGCCCAGGGTTATCCGCGATATGGTCGGAAGGGACGCGTCGGCTTTTTACACGCGGGAGTATTACGAGCACGGGGACATTGTGCTGGAGGCGTCGAACCTGAGCGGAAACGGGGTCCGTAACGTTTCGTTCTCCCTTCGCAGGGGGGAGATACTCGGATTTGCCGGCATGGTAGGTTCCGGCCGGTCAGAGTTGATGACGCTCTTATTCGGCGGCGTGTCCCCGGAGGGCGGCACGCTCAAAATTTTCGGCGGAGAGGTGACAAAATTCTCACCGCAGAACGCCATCCGAAACAAAATCTGCTACATAACCGAGGACCGTCAGCGAACGGGGCTGTTTTTACAGCACACAATAGCGCGGAACACGATCATAGCAAACCTCGTCAACACGAAGGAGCTGTTCCGCACCCCGGCGAGAGACGCGCGCGAGGGCGACGAGTACATGCGAAAGCTCGGCACGAGGGCGGAGGACTCCGAAGTGCGGGTAGTCAACCTGTCGGGGGGCAATCAGCAGAAAGTCGTGCTCGCGAAGTGGTTTCTGACGGAGGGCGAGATATACATATTCGACGAACCGACCAGGGGAATCGACGTGGGCGCGAAGCAGGAGATATACGCTATCATGCTCCGCCTGCTTCGTGATGGAAAGGCGATAATTATGGTTTCGAGCGATATGCCGGAGGTCGTGTCCATGAGCGACCGAGTGGCCGTGATGAGGCGCGGCGAACTTGTCGGTTCGCTGGAGAGGAACGAAATATCCGAGGAAAGTATCCTGGCATATTCAATAGGGGGAACGCTTAAATGAGTGACTTTAGCGAACAGCCGAAAACAAAAAAATCGCTGTCGAGACGCTTCGAGAGTCTCAACGTATTCCTGGTTCTGTTGGGCTTTGTTGTCGTTATTGTGTGCCTTCAGCTCATTCAGTCGGCAATGGCCGGCGCGATAGCCTATCCGAAATTCATAAGCCCCGTCAACCTTTTGAACATTCTTATGCAAAACTCCATCCCCGGCATATTGGCGGTGGGCATGACGCTGATCATTATTTCGGGCGGCATTGACCTGTCCGTGGGGATGCTGTCGTCGCTTGTCGCTATTTTTCTCGCGCTGTGCATATCCAGATGGCAGGTGCCTCTTTACACCGCGATAATAATAAGCGTTGCGTTCGCCGTCGTTTTGGAAGGCATACTCGGCTTTATAATCTCACGGATAAATGTCGAGCCGTTCATCATCACGCTGGGCGGCATGATCTCGTTTCGGGGCATCGCGCTCCTTCTGTGCAGCTCACGCGAAGTCACGCTGAACCGGGAACTCGATTTCCTGAAGGTAAACCTGGTCGCGGGAACGCGAGACCCCGTAACCGGGCTGAATCTGAACATCCCGCCCTACGTCATAATATTTTTGGTGATAGTCGTGTTTTTCTGGGCGCTTCTCAAATATACGAAGTTTGGGCGCAGGGTCTACGCCGTGGGAAACAACCCGCAGGCCGCGTACCTCTCCGGAATCAACGTCAGGAATATCAGGCTGGCTGTCTTTTTGATAAACGGCCTGTTGGTGGGAATAGGCGCGGTGCTTCTGCTGTCCCGCATTAACGTCGGAAACATCACCGTGGGGCAGAACCTTGAGATCGACGCGATAGCGATGGTCGTTATCGGAGGCGCGGCTATGGGCGGCGGGAAGGGCAACATGTGGGGAACGTTTTTCGGCGTCCTGCTGCTCGGTTCTATAGGGAACGCGATGAATATGCTTGTCCTCCCCAGCGAGGTTCAGTTTGTTGCGAAGGGACTCATAATAATATTCTCGGTGTCGGCTGCCGCCATGTCGGGGCAGACGAAGATAAAGGACAGGTTAAAGCATTTTTTCAAACGCGGGGTTAACGCGTAGCGATTACGCGTTGATACTATAAATACATATATGGGAGGTTGCGGGATGAAAAAAGTATTTGTATTGCTCCTTGCGTCGTTGATGGTGGTCGCTTTTGCGGCAAGCGGGTTTGCCGCCGCGAAGGTTATCGGGTACTACATGGACGCGGCCGATGATTATTACAAGGCCGGGTTCGAGGTGTTCTCCGAACTGGCGAAGCGCGAAGGCTGGGTACTGAGAGACGTCGTCGGCCAGGGGACGGCCCCCGAGCAGATAGCCACAATCGAGAATTTCATAACCCAGGGTGTGGACGCGATAGTTTGCGTGCAGAACAGCCCGCACGCGAGCTCCGAGACCTTGGCCAAGGCGCATGAGGCCGGCATACCGATGTTCTTCCTGACCCACAACCCGCCGGATGAGCCGGGACTCGCCGGATTCGCGGGATACGACTGGGTGGAGATAGGAGTGTTTGCCGCCGAATCCGCAATCAAGCACGGCGCCAAACGCATTATCATGATCGAGGGCAAGCTGGGCCAGGGCGCTGCGGGCGGACAGACCGAGGGCTTCGTAAAGGGTTACATGAACGCCGGACTCGACGTGGGCGACGCGATGACTATAGGCGGCAGGGGCGGCAGCGACCTCCAGATGGTCTTCTGGGGATCAGGCGATTGGTTCGCGGATCCCGCGAAGAGAGTCATGCAGGACGCTATAACGGCTCTCGGCCCTGACGGTTTTGACGGCGCGTATGTGCAGAACGACGAAATGATGGACGGCGCAATCCAGGCCTTCGAGGAGGCGGGGCTCGACCCGTCCGATTACTGGCTGGGTTCCTCCAACGGCAAGGAAAAATCCTGGGTATGGGTGAGAGAGGGCAAGATAACTATGGACGTCAACCAGACCCCGACTCTTGAGGCCGATCTGGCGCATCAGCAGATCAAGGCGTATTTTGCTGGCGAACCCTACAAACGCTGCATATTCTCCGGGACAATCGTGTTCGACAAGGACACCATCGACGAGTCGAAGCTGATCCCCTACGACGCGGCCGCTTACTTTGTGAAGCGTGACGCCGGGGCGTTCGTCTACGATCTGAACGACCCGATGTTCAAGGAGCAGCCGGGCTACCAGAAGTAAAGCTCGGGGGGCATATTCAAGGAGAGGCAATTCGGTGCAAACGGCGCGTCGTGCAGTTATGGCGCGCCTTTTATTCTACATAACGGAGGTAATGCGAGATGCCCAAAATAGCGATAATAGGGGCCGGCAGTATAGTTTTCTGCAAGACCCTGCTTAACGATATGTTCACCACGCCAGCCCTCAAGGGTTCCACATACGCGCTCATGGGGCCGACCATGTGGAAGCTGGAGAAGATGAAAACCTACGCCGACCAGATAATAGAGAAAAATCATCTTGACGCTAAAGTCTACTGCACCACGGACAAGCGGGACGCATTGCGCGACGCCAAGTACGTCATACTGATGTTTCAGGTGGGAGGTGTTGACGCGTTCCAGATAGATTACGAGATACCGATGAAATACGGGGTTGATCAGTGCATCGGCGACTCGATGGGGCCCGGCGGGGTTTTCAGATGCCTGCGTACCGGCCCGCCGCTTCTCGAACTGGGCCGCGACATTGAAGAACTGTGCCCCGGCGCGTATGTGCTCAACTACGTGAATCCGATGGGCGCCGTATGTACCACCGCGGGAAGGTTCAGCGGCATGAACTTTGTCGGACTCTGCCACGGCGTGCAGACGACGCTCGACCTGATAGCCGGTTACACCGACTGCAAAAAGAGTGAGATAGATTTCCTGTGCGCGGGCATAAACCACATGGCGTGGTTCCTCAAACTGGAGAAAGAGGGACGGGATCTGTACCCAAAGCTCAGGGCCAATATGGAAAAACCCGAATACTATAAGAACGAGAAAGTGCGCGGCGAGGTAATGAGGCACTGCGGTTACTTCTGCACCGAGTCCACCGGCCACCTTTCGGAGTATCTGCCGTGGTTCCGCAAGAACCAAAAGGCTCTCGGCCTCTACTGCGACGAACCGGCGTTCGGCGGCGAGACCGGAGCATACTACAAATACGCGCGAATGGTAGCCGAAAAATTCGCCAAAACTGACGTGCTGTCTATCGAGAGCGGCGAGCTCGAACCGCGCTCTGTCGAATACTGCTCCTACATACTGGAGGCGATAGAGACCGGCGCGCCGTTCCGTTTCAACGGCAACGTGCGGAACACCGGACTCATAACGAACCTGCCCGGCGACGCGACCGTGGAGGTGCCGATGTACGCGGACCGAGAAGGTCTGCATCCCTTCGTCGTCGGCGCGCTTCCGCCACAGCTCGCCGCGATGAACCAGAGCAATCTGACCGTGCAGGGACTCGCGGCCGAGGCTGCCGCGACCGGCGATCCGGAGCTGGCGTTCTGGGCCGTGGCGATGGACCCGCTGACGGGCGCGGTGCTCACGCTTGGCGAGATCCGCGATATGGTTATCGAGATGTTCGAGGCCCAGGCCCAATGGCTGCCGCAATTCAAAGGCAAGACGCTTCCGCCTCGCGGCGAGATAAAGATACCGGCGGACGTTGTGCCGGCAGAAGTTCCCATTGACCCGGCGCTGGCAATCAACAGCAGATTCGGAAAGCTAATATAAATAACGGAGGTGTTTTCTTATGGTCCAAGGAAGAGATTTGGGAGCGTCAGGCCTGAAACTGAGATACGGCCTCATTGGAGGCGGCGCGGGTTCTTTCATCGCGGCAGTGCACAGGGCCGGGATCGATATGACGCG
>Ga0099364_10002033_pt1 | contig 32565 bp, 37 predicted proteins | sample TergutTh196P3_FD_73070 | JGI IMG/M metagenome (GOLD analysis project Ga0099364, IMG submission 73070) | Microcerotermes parvus P3 segment gut microbial communities from Pointe-Noire, Republic of the Congo - Th196 P3 | ecosystem: Host-associated > Arthropoda: Insects > Digestive system > Gut ... | reverse complement strand
ATTCGCTGTCGAAAGTCTCTCTCACACGGTAGCTCTCCGTGTGTGCTCGCCAGCTTCCAAGTTTCAATTTTCAATGGGAAGTCTAACATACACCATGTTGAAAAGCGTCAGTAATTTCACTGACGGGTGTGAAGGCGGCGTGAATTGTTTACAGAGCCCGGAGCGGCAGCTCCGGCGAGATAGCGAAAACGCCGGAGCTTCCGCTCCGGGCTCTGTTTCGGGCTCTGTGAACGCGGTTCTGTGCTGTTTTAACTGCCGGGGGATTAACTTTGGACAGACTCCTTATAAAAAATCGCAATGACTGCCGGCGGATAAGAGCGTATGCGGTTCGGCTCCGGTGTTATGGGCAATGACGCTAGGTCAAAGCGGTCGTCCGCCTCAATGACAAAAATGGAGCCCGTCGGAGCAAGTGTTACAAGACGGTGAAGCATTTCCAGCATTTCTTTTTTTCGAGAAACATAAAAATCATAAGGCGGGGAACAAAACAGAATCCACGGCGATGGAGCCGGCGGATGCTCTTCTTCGTTTTTGACCCAAAAAAAAGCATCCGTTTTGCATAAACGGCAAATCGGGAGCAAATCCAAAGCCTCAAGATTTTGTTTCAACAGTGCCGCCGTTGGTAAATGGATTTCGATAATCGTCGCCGCTGCCGCTCCACGACTGACGGCTTCGATGGCCATCGCTCCCGTTCCGCCGAAAAGATCAATCGCCCACATCCCCTTGACGGCAGGTCCAATGAGATTGAAGACGGCTTCCCGAACACGGTCTTTCATCGGGCGGACACGGTTATCACCTCCATATTTCAGTTTGCTGCCGCGAAACTTACCGCCGATGATCCGCAGTCCCAGCGGCTCTTTCACACCGGGATCGCTGCCGACATTTCGCCGAAAGGGCTTTTTCCCGGCGAACCGGCACTCCGGTTCATGCTTATCCCGTTGTGGTTTATCACGTTGGGGTTTATCCTGTTGGGGTTCATCCCGTCGGGCAATGTCGAAAACGGTCGTTTCCGCATTGGGGGATTTTTTTTGCGTTCGTTTCATTGTTGTTCGTTTCATTGCTGTTATTCGTTGATGCAGCTCTTCGCGGGGGGCTATGCTGTAAATTCTCCCTTGCGCCCTTTGCATCCTTTGCGGTTAAAAAAAGGAGTAACCGCAAAGTACGCAAAGGATGCGCAAGGGACGCAAAGTCCAGTTTCATACCATTTCCAGTATATCCCAACTTCTGACTATGACAAAGGAACTGTATCGTACTAACATATCCAAAGAGCCGTAAGTGTAGCGTAGCGTAACTTGCGGGTGCATACCGAACACGCCTCACCCGCAAGTTCCGGCGGAGTACCGCCTACACTTGCGGCTCTTTGTAAATACTTGTAAATAGGTGAATGTTATTTTGATACACTTCCAAAGCACTATTCGCATGTTGACACGGCGGACATCTTGCGTCCCCAGATGAGGGAAACAATACCGCATGTCATTGGTTTTATTCGGATGTCGGTAATGCCCAGTTGCGTTAAATGTTCTGCCAGTTGGCGGGGTTGTTCAAACTGCAACACGCTTTCCGGCAAGTAATGATATGCCTGGTCTTGATTTTTCGCAAACCATTGCCCCAGCCGGGGGAGAAATATGTGAAAATAGAACTGGTAACAATGCCGGACTATCGGCAAGGTCGGCATCGAAAAATCCAAGAGAGCGATGAGCCCTCCTGGTTTGCATACCCGGACTATCTCGGCAAGCCCCCGCTGGGTGTCGCAGACATTGCGCAACCCAAAGGCCGCAGCGGCCACCGCAAAACGGTTCTCTTCAAAGGGTAACTCCAACGCATCGCCCACAGTAAAACAGAGATTGGAGTTGCCCTTGGCTTTTCGCTGTGCAACGGCAATCATTTCCGGCGAAAAGTCAATACCATAGTTTTTCCGTTCACTTTGGATTTTTTGTTGTTGTTTCAGAAAGGCAAAAGAAAGTTCGCCTGTACCGCAACAAACGTCTAACACGTCCCCCTCGATGGTATCCGCATTCAGGAGTATTCGGGCAGTGCTTTTCCGCCACACACCGTCAATACCGAGTGTGAGGAGACGGTTTATCAGGTCATACCGATGCGCAATCGTTCCGAACATGCGGCGAATACGTTCCGGCGATTTATCCACGAGAGGAGTATTCATACACTTTCATTGTATCAAAACAAACGGGAAAGGAAGTAGGAGAACCGCAATACGTGGGCAGATTACTGCCGCACCGCTACCTAATCTTCCGACAAAGGACTTGTATCAAAATAACCTTGCTATTTTTATTGACGTTAGCCGCTATTCACCCGGAGATTACGGCGGAGTACCGCCTACATCTCCGGCTCTTTTGGTAATGTTATTTTTGTACAGTTCCAAAGGGCGCACGCTACCTATCAGTCCGTCGACACGTTTTTTCTTTGATGACTCCGAAAGTCAAAAACGGGGCGATTTTTTTGAAGGGTCTTTTTGTCCATCGGGCGATTTCGGCGGGATGGGCTGTATTATGTTGAGTGGGCTTTGTTTGGATTGGGGATCGGGCACTTTGTTGAGGCATTCGGCAAAAAGGGTGAGCGGAGCGGGAGCGGAGGGGGATGTTGTGGACATGATTGATCTCTGTGAGGAAAAGGGATTGCAGTACGTATACTACGTAAAAAAGGCAGACGTGTGGGGAACTTTTTGGTCAAAAGCCCCGATTTTCTCAAAAATCACAGAGCAACAAAGAAAAACGTGTCGACGCACTGCGTTACCTATCGGGAGTGCCGTCTCCCGGCTTGCTTTTTTTTCGGTTCAGGTTCATAATAGGTCCGTGAAAATTTTAGTCTATCCCCATCCGGTTCTGAAGTACAAGTGCAAGCCTCTACAACGGATCAATCAGGAACTTCGGGACATCACGGCGGAAATGTTTGACACGATGTACGCCGCCGCCGGAGTAGGACTTGCCGCCAATCAAGTCGGCCTGCCCTTCAAACTCTTCGTCATGAATCCTACTGGAAACAAAGAGGAGAAGGAGCAAGAGTACGTTTTTATCAATCCAGTCATTCTCAAAAAGACCGGAAACGTCAGCGACAACGAAGGCTGTTTGAGTTTTCCTGAAATCCACGCGGATGTGGTACGTCCCGAGACGATTGAAATCGAGTCGATCTCCCTGACCGGCGAAGTGCAGTTCTTTAAGTGGAAGGATCGCCCCGCCCGAATCGTGCAGCATGAAATGGATCATCTCAACGGCGTATGTTTCATAGACCGCCTTGCCGCAACGGCAACACTGGAAGTCCGGGAAGATTTGGAGGAACTGCATACCGTCTTTGCAGGAGATCAGCGGCTTGGGTTCGATCCCGCCGAAGATGTTTTACGCCAATGGGAAGCGTATGAACGGAAGTTTTGTTGATTCGATGCCCCTCGATGCCCAAACCCTTCGATGCCCAAACCCCTCGATGTTCTATACCGTAAAGGGCATGACATTGGACTTTGCGTCCTTTGCGAATCTCTTTGCGCCCTTTGCGGTTACAGCCCCGGCGGATAAAAAGTTCACAGAGCCCGGAGCGGTAGCTCCGGTTTTTTTTATGTCCGGTGCTACCGCACCGGGCTCTGTTTGTTCTTTGCTAATCTTTCCCCGCCAGCCCCTGCCTTTTACTCCGGGAGTCGATAATACTCTCTGTCCCGAAGGACACACCCAGTAGGCATTTCAGCACGCATCAGTTCCGTGCAACCGCTGCACGCCAAACATACCTTGTTTTCATCCATTTTTCCTTGAGTCATAATATCCTTCGGCATGTCGGGATACCCCAAGGCATTGCGTCCGAAGCCGAAAAGTTTTGCCCAGTTTTGTTGGACAAGTCCCGCCGCAACCTGCGGAACCAGATGCCGTAGCCAACCCATCCCTGCCCCCATCATGGGAACTTCCGGGAGTGATTCCTGCATCTCCCGAACGATGTTTGCAAACCGGACAACTCCCTGCAACGGGTATTCGTTGTACGGAGTGCCGCCGCGTATCGTTTTCGCATAAGGACGATTGTAGTGCGGATTGAAATAGGGATTGCCAATGGTAACATTGAGCAATGGTACGCCGAGTTGATGCAACATTGCCGCCAGTTGTTTCGCTTCCGTTAAATCCCATTGCTTGTCCTCTTCCAGGCTTGCACCGAATCCCCAGGGATATTTCACACCGTCGTAGGCATTCATTCGCGTTGTAACGAACAGCGTCGGCACTTCATTCCGCACCCGTTCGATGACTTCCCGAAGGAAACGAGTCCGGTTTTCAAAGGAGCCGCCGTACTTGCCCTCACGGGTGTGCGCACCGAGCAGTTCGTTCAGCAGATAGCCATGACAACTTTTGATGTCCACTCCGTCAAACCCGCACTTGGCGGCAAGTTTTGCCGCTTTGATGTAATCATCCTGCAAGCGGTCTAACGCGTCATCTGTGATCATGGGGTAATCGTCGGGAATGTTGTGTGCCGCATCGAGTACGCCGCTATGTTGGGCAATGACGGGTGCCCGTTGCCCGCGCGTCGGCTTGCAGTAGCGGCCGGAATGCGTCAACTGAATGATGGATATGATGTCATGTCCGAATTGTTTTTTTGCAAGGGAGCGTGTTTTTTCTTCGAGGGCAGCGAACCGGTTCACACTTTTTTCATTGATCCAAAATTGTTGCGAGTTGCATCGGGCATCGGCACGTACGGCGGTGGCTTCGAACCAAATCAGTCCGGCACCTCCGGCGGCGAAGCGTTCGTATCGGCGAAAACCGAGTTCTGCCGGTTCGCCGTCGGGACCGGAGTCGAAACCTTCCATCGGTTGTACAACAAACCGATTGGGAATCATGTATTTTTTGGTCTGACCAAACGTCAGCGGTTCGGAGAGCAGGGCAAGATTATCGGACATCGGCAACTCGCAACCGAGTTTTGCCAACTCATCCTGTAATTCGGTGTAAGTGTTGAGAAAAGGAAAAAGCATGCATTAACTTACAAAATAGACCCCGTAACGCACACCGCTACGATACCATGAAGGGCGGAAAAAGTAAACCCGTTCCGTTTCGATCCCAGCGTAATGAGGGGGTACAGTGGGGACTACCTTGACATTTTTGCTTTTCAGGGTAACATACGGACGAGGCGGGAGGGGTTTTTTTGTAAAAATTTAGCGATGTTCACGACGCTCCTTGTGATACTTAAACCGATTTTAATAATTTCGTTGCCCATTTTGTCGATTTTTCTGATCCTTCTTGTTCTGGTTCAACGCGGCAGAGGGGGCGGTCTGGTCGGCGCATTTGGCGGGATGGGGGGGCAAAGTGCCTTCGGGGCAAAAGCGGGCGACCTGTTCACGCGAATTACGGTCGTTACCGTCAGTATCTGGATATTGTTCTGCATTCTGCTCCTGTTGGCAATGAAACAAGAAGCCGGATCGCCGGGCGGCGAAGAATGGGGTGTTGCCGGGATGTCGCAGGTTATCGCTCTGCCGGATTAGGGGCGGAATAGGGGGTGCCGCGGGTGGGAGCCAAGAGCGTGCTTTGGTTGCGATTGTCTGATGGACATCTCTAAAAGTCATCGTTTATGGAGACTGTAGCCCGTAGCGTACAGAGCCCGTAACGTACAGAGCCCGTAACGTCAGTTAGGGAATAACCGAACGGTTCCCAGGCTTACGCACGGGCTCTGGGAACATTGGGCGCTGGGAAGAGTTCCCGCCGGCGCTGTAAGGCTTTCGCCGGAATGTTTCATACCCGTTGCCGTCATTCCGGGTTGTTTCATTCCGGCTTTTGTAAATGTTGAACAAAAGCCGGAATGGAGCGCAGCGCAATGACGGTGGGACTGTCTAATGGGTGTATCGCTTTTTGGCAGAAGCATAAAACCGATATTCAACAAATGATTTTTTTATAGGTTTACCCTGTCCTGCCGACGATTACGAGACTTTGATCATCCGTTTGTGCGGTGCGTCCTGAAAAACTTTGCACGGCACCAATCAAACGTTCGCCGAATCCCTTCACCGAGTCCACGGGAGAGCCGGAAAGGTACTTCAATACTCCATTCAACGAAAAATAATTTCCCTGGGCATTCATCGCATCGGTAATACCATCACTGAGCACCACTAACTTTTGCCCCTTCTGCATGGTGAACCGGCTTTCAGCGTATTCCGTCTCCTCAAGCACTCCCAGAGGTAAACCGATATTGCATTCTCCCATCATTTCGGCACTGCCGTCGGCAGAGACCAAAATCGGCGGAATATGTCCCGCATTGTGAAAACAGACCTCATGCGTAGAAGGGTCTAACACGCCGAAGAAGAACGTCACAAACCGGTTATCCCATCGCGGATCGCAAAAAATCCGGTTTAACCGTTGCATGACAGCGGAAAATGCCGATTCGATAATCAGACTGCCGCGAACTTCCGCCGACAGTTTTGCCATAAGCAACGATGCCGGCACGCCTTTACCGGAGACATCCCCCAGTGCAAAGACCAAACGTCCATCGCCCAACGCAATGTAATCGTAATAATCTCCTCCCAGATACCGTGCGGGGCGATAGAAGTCAAAAAATTCATACCCCGCCATCTCCGGTTGAGTTTGCGGCAACAGCCCCTGTTGTACCGTATGGGCAATGTTCATCTCCCGTTCCATGATTTTTTCCATCAGGGCAATTTCATGGAGTTTGGCGTTCTGATAGCAGACTGCCACTTGATACGCCAACGCAACGAGCAAATCGAGGTCATCATGCGTAAACTTTTGCCCGCGCGACCGGGCATCGACCTGAATCACTCCCAGTGCTTCGGCTTGGTCATGTTCCATAATCGGCACTGCCATAATGGAGCAGATATTGTAACTGAGAATGCTATCGGTCGGATTAAACCGGGAATCGTCGGCAACATCATCGGAAAGTACGGCAGATTTGGTACTGGCTACTTTTTCCAAAATGGAACGGCTGATACGGAAAGATTCCTGATTGTTCGGATTACGATGTAAAAAGGCTTTGAGTTCCAGACGTTGCGTTTGGTCATCCAGGAGCAGAATGTACGCACAGTCGGCTTGCAAGAAGATTTTAAGCAGATTTTCGACGAGTTGCGGCAATGCCTGATCGAGGTCAGCACCAAGATTCCGTCCGATGTCGATCATGGCTTGCAACTTCACGGCAGCGTTGGCCGAAGTGAGGGCGGGACGTTTATCACTCAACGTAATCTTCGCTTTAACGGAGTATCCCTCCGCCGGCTCAACATCCATCAGGGTTACACGGCTGACTTGCATTTCGTTTTGCCGTTTCCTGAGAGTCCCTCTCGAAGGTTTGAGATTATGATCGGAAGGATGTTCGTGTTCACAAAAGATGAGTTCAATATCACAAAACCGCAGCAGATCACCGTCGGTAAGTTTGGTTTTTTCTTTGAAGGCGCGTCCATTGATATAGGAGCCGTTCCGGCTATCGAGATCGGTAATGTAGTATCCCGTTTCGTCGTGAGTGATCACGGCATGTTCCCGGCTGATCCCGTGATGATCGAGCGGAATCTCATTTCCGGCAGTTCGTCCGATGCGGACGACCGCCTCTTGAAGGGGAAAGGAGTCATGAGCAAAAGCGCCGGAATCGCGTGCGTGCAAAAAAGCCATGAAATATGCGGTCAGTCAAAAACGATCTTGCCCATTATCCGTGATCGCTTGGAAATTGTCAACGTTTTTGCTTTCTGCGGCGTAAGAGGATAAGAGGGTAAGAGGGGGTATGTAAAAACTTTTTGGGAGTTTTTGGGAAACTTCTCATAAGATAAAAACTCCTTTGCGCCCTTTGCGCAACCCTTTGCGTACTTTGCGGTTAAATCTTCTTTTTGAACCGCAAAGGGCGCAAAAAAAAGGAAAAAGCCCCAGTAAAGTTGGACGCACCCAGTCCAAATTGAATCACCTCTTGACGCTTGAATCTCTCCGTGAAACTGATATACTGGCATAGGGTTGATGTTCCATTTAATCTTCCGTCAAAATTATGAGCCGTTTCATGAGCGAGCCGCAAGGCAAAATTCTATCCGTTTGCCTTCTTTGCCTCTTTCTAGGGGGAGTGCCGATTGCCGGTAATCCCTTCCTCATCACCGAAGAGTCTGATTACATCTACGGGCAGGGCGTACACGCCTTTTTTGACCGTAATTATGAAGAAGCCGTAACCATCCTGTTAAGGGCAGAAGCGATTGATACGGAAGACCCCCGCCCCTATTATTTTCTGGGGCTCGCCTACTTACGGCAGAAGCAAACGGAAAAAGCAGATCAATACTTCAGAAAAGCCGCCCAACTGGAATACAGCGGACGCGCCCTTCGGGATTATGCCGTTTCCGAGTCACTGCGGCGTATTCAGGGGGAAGAGCGTCTGCGGTTGGAGACGATTCGGACGGCAGAACGAGCGAATGCCCGAATAAGAGAGCAACGCATTCGGGAAGCCCGTTACGGAAGTAACACCGCCGCCGCACGGGAAGCACTCCGGGACTCATTACCCCAGATTTCCTATGAAAACGCAGCGGCATTGCGTGAAGTACGTGAAGTCAACCGTTTGGGCGAAAATGCCTTTGATTTGCATCCCCTGAATCCGATTGGTACACCAGAGGAGAGTGCCGTTACTCGACGGGCCGAGTCTACCAATCCCTTCGGCAGTGTTGCAGCAAGCACTGCCGGGGATTCGGGAATGTCGGACGCTGGGCAACCCAGTCTGGCAGAACTGCTGGGTGCCGTTGCCGTGCCGGAAAGAACGCCCCTTCCCATTGTTGAGGTCAACACCACGAGTACGGGAAGACCCTCGACCGCACCGGGAAGTCCAGCAATGGAGTTTGACACAGAACAGCATCCGATGGGGATGCTTCCGGTAGGAGTTTCTGCCCTGGCGGTCAGCCCCAGTAGTACGCTGCTCCAGTCGGGAGCGCCCCGACAACTCGGCAGAGCGCTGGGAGCATTGTTTGCGAAGCAGGCGGATTCGGATTAGAACGCAACCGGCCTTGTATACTGCGGCACGGCAATAATTTACCTTTTTCCCCGTGTCTCCTTTGTGCCCTTTGTGTCTTTGTGGTCATAGTGCAAACGGAATGAAATTGGACTTTGCGCCCTTTGCGTCCTTTGCGGTTAAAAAAGGAGTAACCGCAAAGGGCGCAAAGGATGCAAAGAAAAAAAGAACAATCATTGGCATTGTGCAATAGAGCGGATTCGTTTCTGTTACACTTGTTGCCTAACCTCGTCATTCCCGAGAAAACGGGAATCTAGAAGAGGATTTTTGGGCGCTTCGTCTAGATTCCCGCCTGAGCGGGAATGACGAAGAGACAAGTTCAAACGGAATACTTACAGGGCTGGCGGGAAAAAATGAGCAAAGAACAAACAGAGCCCGGTGCGGCAGCACCGGAGCTTCTGCTCCGGGCTCTGTGAACTTTTTATCCGCTGAGGCTGTAATACTGAACGAATCCTATCCTTCGCAATCCTTCTCAACGGTCTCAATCGGCACCTTTTTGTTTTCAAACACAGTCTATGCAAAAATTCTACCTCGAAACGCTCGGATGCCAAATGAACGTCCTGGACAGCGAACTCGCTGGTTCCGCTCTCCTACGCACGGGCATGCAGCAAACCGACGTTCCTGCCGATGCCGATATTATCCTCTTCAATACGTGCAGCGTCCGCCAGCACGCAGAAGACAAAGTCTACAGCGCCCTCGGCCGCCTCAAAAATTGGAAAGAAGAAAAACCGCACAGCATCCTCGGCGTACTCGGTTGCATGGCTCAAAAAGACCAAAGAGTGATATTCCAACGCTCTCCACACGTCGATTTCGTACTCGGACCCGGTCGATTGGATATTCTCGTCGAAACGATTGAACAACTACGCAACGAAAAAAAACGCCCCGCTAAAACGGTCTGCGTGAGTCTTCCTCGTGCAGGAAACAATCCCCTAGAAGTGCTCGAAAGTTTTCGCCAGTACAATCCGCAACGGGAAACCGTCAGCGGTGCCGTCTGCGGCACCCCGTCGCTGGTCAGAATCACTTTCGGCTGCGATCAGTTTTGCTCCTATTGTGTGGTGCCTTTTGTTCGCGGACCGGAACAAAGCCGACCGCCGCAAGATATTGTGAACGAAGTGCAACATCTTGCAGAGCAAGGAGTTACAAAAATCACGCTCATCGGACAAGCGGTCAACTCTTACCGCTATCGGGAAGGGGAGAAACAAACGCGGCTTGCCGATTTGCTTTATCAACTGTCCGGCGTTGCGGGAATGGAGCAGATCGATTTCGTTACCAATTATCCGCTGGGCATTGACGAGGATTTGCTCCAAGCCGTCAGGGATTTGCCCAATGTGTCCAAACATTTGCACATACCGGCACAGAGCGGCTCGGATGCCGTGTTGGAGCGAATGAATCGGCACTATACGGCATCGCAGTATCGGGAGATGGTTGACCGGATTTACGGTACGATTTCGGGTGCGACGCTGACCAGCGATTTTATCGTCGGCTTTTGCGGCGAAACGGAGGAGGATTTCGAGCAAACGGTCGATTTGGTCGAGCATTGCCGATTCCGCAACAGTTTCATTTTCAAGTACAGTGAGCGTGCCGGTACGAAGGCGGCGGAGCTTTACGCGGACGATGTCCCTGAAGAGGTGAAAAAGTACCGAAACAATCGGTTGTTGGAGGTTCAAATTGAAATTTCCCGGCAACTGGCGGACGGATAAGATATAGCGGCAACGGGCAAAAAACGGCCGTTTTTTTTCTTTGCGTCCTTTGTGTGCTTTGCGGTTAATTCTTTTGAACCACAAAGTGCACAAAGAAAAAAAGTGCAATCATTGGCATTTTACAGTATATTGTCGGGGTAGCGTCTCTTTGCCGAGATTCCGTGTTTCCTCTGCCGCACTCAATCGGGAATAGATGGGAAGTAATGTCCAAACGTCATCGAACTGTTCCGACGCAATCCGCCGGGCAGCCAGTCTTCCCGCCGTCGATGCTTTCGGAAACCAATCGGATTCTCCCGACAACGCAAGATGCGGCGGTACCTGACTGCACCATCGTTCCAGAGCAGGACCTGAAAATAATAGATTCTCATATCGTTCAGCATGCTTCCACCAATCACTGACGGCCATCAACATCGGTTCATTGACCATTTCGGCATATCCCTCTTCCGTTTGCCGCAAAATTGCCGACACCACTTCTCCACGCTGGGCATCCACTCCCACGGAGATCATCCCGGCATGCGGCGGCAACGCAGAAGCAACGGTTTGAAATGTGTCTAGTGCGACCACCTTCGCACCGGTGGTATAGGCAAAAACCTTGGCGGCTGTGATTCCGACACGCAAGCCGGTGAAAGAGCCGGGACCTGCCGCAACGGCAACGCAGTCTATCTCCTGCGGGGTGATTGGCGATTGTTCAAACAACGTGTGCAATGCTGGATGGAGTGTTTGCGAACTCCGCCGGTCTTTCGGCAGCACGGTTTCTGCCAGGACGTGATTCCCTTCCAACAGTGCAACACTGCCGAATTTTTCCGTTGTTTCGAGAGCGAGGATTTTCATAGTTGCGTTGAAACGGCATCTCCCGTAAGCATTTTAACGGGTTTTCGTGCAGTGTACACGGGTGCTCCTCTTTCCAACGTGATGTTCCATTCCTCCGCCAATGCCTTCACCCATTTGCCATGTTGATACCGAGCATTGTCAAGCACAATCACTCCTGTTCGTTCAATACTTTGGAAAACGCTTTTATACCCTACACGGGGACAAATGGGACGGTTTTCCTTTGCGAACTTTGCGTTTTCTTTGCGTCCTTTGCGGTTAAAAAAGGAGTAACCGCCAAGGACATAAAGGATACGCAAGGGACGCAAAGTCCAATTTAATGCCGTTTGCAGTATAACGCCGCCGGACATCTTTCTCTGCATCCCTAACGCTTACGGCGTTTCTCCGCAAATTTTCGGCTTGCCTGCTGCAAGAATTCACGTTCCTCCGCGGAGAGTCCTGCTTCGCCGACTTCTCCATAATGTTTGAGAATTTCGTCGAGTCGGCGGCTGAAAGCGTCTTCCGTTGTCGGCAACGGCTCTTCCGGCACATGAATCCGTAACTTCGGCTTACGCTGGCGGGGTGATCTGGCGGTGTTGAGCCAACCCGTCAGCGTTCGCCTCTGTTTCAGGAATGCAAAATAATAGAGTGTGCCGCAGGCGGCACCGGCAAGGTGAACGGAATAGGCGATTCCTCCCCCCCAATTTCCTGCTGCGCCCATAGCATCCATTACTACAAGGAGTCCTCCGAGAGCCCACATGGGGATAGGCAAGATTCCCCAGAATAGCAGCGTTTTTCGGGGATAGAGCCAAGCGAACAAAATGACCACTCCGCTGACCCCGCCGGAGGCACCCAGCACTCCGGCTCTGGGTTCGGCAATGTTAGTTAATGCAAACACTAGACCGCCGACGATGAGTGTCAAACAATAAAAGGCGGTAAATTCCAGTCTTCCGAGCCGCTCTTCGACGTTTTCCCCTCGTACCAAACCGAAGCCGCCGGGCCCGATTCCCAGCATCATCCCGTAGCCGAACATCAAGAGTGCGATCATATTGAAGACGACGTGCATCCAGCCGCCAGTGTCATGGACAAAACCATACGTCAAAAACCGGTAACAGGAGTTCAGTTGAAAGAAATGTGTTTGTTCTGATTCATGGTGCGGCAGCAAATCCTGTTTTAACAAGAGGGATGCGGTGAGCCCGTCATCGGCAAAGAAGCCCACTCCATCTGACCAGGCGGACAAGAGGCCGTTGGCAACCCAAAGGGCGATATTGATCACAATGATCGTTACGGCAACCGACCTTCCGCGTGTGCGCCGCCGCGGGCGTTTTCTGCCGCCGGAATAATCATTACGCATATAATCCCTATCGCCTAACCCCATTTTTTACCGAAACGTGGACTGCTTTCACCCTTTATTATAACCGAAGATATTATAACCGATGATGCCGCTTTTCTGAGAGAGGGATTCTCTACGGTACATCAAGCGAAAGAAGGGCGTACGCAGTAGCGACTGTGTATCCGTCAAGGGGGGCTTTGGGATGAATGTTTCATTTTTTAGTCCCTTTCGCAGTTTGTGTTTTGCTCTTGCCAACAAGTGTTCGTCTTGACCATGACATTGAGTATGGTAATCAATTTTCTCATGACGGCAACGATGGCCACCTTGAAAGACTTGCGCTTCTTGATGACCATCGAGCCGTTTGAGTGACGAGGGCACTTCTCGTTTCTTGCCGTGGAGGGCGATGTCAAAGCCTTCGATAACGAGTCGTTTTCGAACGTTTTCGACGGTTTGCCGACTGCATAGAAAGGCATCGGCGATGTCTTGGTCAGTCCAATTGGGCCGTCGGCATCGGTTTTGAGTAGTATGTTTGCTCGTCGGACTTTGGTGGATGAGCCTTTGAGTTTTTTGATGATGTCGAGGCAGGTTGTTCGCTCTTCATCATTCAATCGGACGATGTAGGTCTTTGGCATGATGTAGATCTTTGGCATATTGAAACCTCCGTGTTGGGAAAACGACCGTATAACAATTTTTCCCAATGGATGATACCCAAAATCGGTCTGTAACAAGGTATCTATTTGTTTATAGTTTTCCCGATACTCTTGTACGTTTTTGGGCACTTTGATACCGTTGTCTTCTTATTCTTCTTGAAAGAATCCTGTTAGTATGTTATTATGTTCCTGACGCATCGTTGCCGCTTCTTGGATGTCGTAATAATTATGTTAACCAAGATGATAACGGTGCGCCGTTTTTTATAAAGAGGGGCAAGCCTTAAGAATTACAGAAACTATGTACAAAATAAATTGTGATTTTTAGAGGTGCCCTATAGATAATCCTTAAAGACAATGACTATGCCTCCATCCCCTCGTTTTTTGATTTCACTGGCAACCTACAACGAACGTGAAAACTTGCCGATTCTCACGGCACAAATTTGTGAGTCCGCTCCCGAAGCGGATATTCTCGTTGTGGACGATTCCTCGCCCGACGGTACTGCCGACTGGGTTGAAGAGCAGATGCAGAGCGACTCCCGATTCAAGTTAATCAAACGCTCCGGCAAACAGGGACTCGGCACTGCCGTCCTTGCAGCGATGGATTACAGCACCCGAAACGGTTACGATTTTTTAATCAACATGGATGCCGACTTAAGCCATCCGCCCCGTTTTTTGCCCGACATTCGCGCGAAAGCCGAAGAAGGATTCGATGTCGTGATTGGCTCTCGATATGTTCCGGGCGGCAACATTATCGGTTGGGCTTGGCACCGCCGGATGATGAGTAAAGCGATTAACCTTTATGCCCGACGACTGCTCGGTTTGAAGACACGGGATAACAGCGGTTCATTCCGGTGCTATCGGACGGCACTCTTGAAACGGCTTGACCAAGAGTCGATTTGTTCCCGGGGATATTCCTTTTTTGAAGAAATTTTGTACCGTCTCCGTAAATTAGGTGCAACCTTTGCGGAGGTTCCGATAACCTTTGAGGAGCGGCGTGTGGGGGAGTCGAAGTTGAATGTGAAAGAAATTTTCATTGCCCTCTGGCTGTTGCTGCGAATAGGGATCACGAAACCGTGAACGCTGATACCGTCGGGTGTGCCAAACTTTTGCAGTTACAGCCCTGGTGGGTAAAATTTTCCCTAAAACGCGGAGTTTAGTTAAATTATACCCTACCACGCCCGTAAACTAGCATTTTTAAGGCTTTGAAAGTTTGGTTGCATCAGCGTAGCGAGTTCGGACTTATAATCCGTTTCGATACGATTGAGGCAATCCGTAATGCCCGAAACAAACTCATCAAATGTCTCGTAGTACACATTGTACAAGCATTTCTTTTTCGTAAATTTCCATAGCCGCTCAATCGAATTCAAGTTCGGAGAATAACTCGGCAAAAACTGTAACGTGATGCCCAACTCCGCCTCCAATGCCATCACCAACTTACAACGCTGATAACGAGCATTGTCCAAAACTATCACGATCGATCGACCCGCATACTGCCCAGACAACTTGTGTAACAATTCGCAAACCGTCGTCGCCGTGATGTAGCCATCATATGCTCCTCCACGTCATAAATTAAATGTTTTCCTTGCGATCCTTGCGCACCTTGTGGTAAAAAGGATTAACCGCAAAGTACGCAAGGAAAAAAAACAACCAATTTATACCGTGTTACAGTATAGTGATAACGGAATTTTTGAAATGTCTTTCTTTCCTCTGGCATGTAATCTGCTCGCAACATTTTCTATCCTCCTTGAAAAACCTGTCTTGAAAAAAGAGTATAACGATTTTTCCCTCCACAGAAAATAGCAGTTTATTGACGGGAGAAGGTAGAGAAGTGTAGGTACTGGCGGTTTCCCCCCTTTTTCGTAGAATATGCCCACTGATGACAATGCCGAACAATCCCGAACAAACAGAGGAGTCCGCCCGCCGTTCGTATGATACAGCATTGCTGCTATTTGCCCTCCTGCTGTTCGTACTCGCCTGTTGTTTCATGTTCTTTCATTGGTATCAGGATGATACGCATCAGATAAAACTGTCCGCAGACCTGCTTCACGCTCCGCCGCACTTGATTGTCTATCGGGAAGTCTCCGTTTTCACTGTTCCGGCGGTCGGTACGCCGACGTGCTTTGCCGTTCGGGACGATACCTTCATCATCGGTACAGCAGAACCATCGGCACTATGGTTTTTCGACGGGAAGGGAAGACTGCGGCGGCGATTCGACCTGCCCGAAGAGCCGAGAGCCGTCGTGTGCGGAACGGCGGAAACCCTTTTCACGGACAAAATCGTCGCAGCACATCCCGACTCCATTGCCGTCTATACTGCCGAGGGGCAACTGGAAACTTCGTGGAAATTGTCCGGCGGAGAGTCGAACATCCGAAGTTTTGTTCTAACGCCGAATGCCCTTTTTGTCGCCGATACCGGCGAACGTTCCATTCACCGTTTTGATGAATACGGCAATCTTGATTTAACGTTTGGAGATTTCGTCGTGTATGCGTCGCCGATAGTGCTGACGTACTCGCCTCACACCGGTTTGTTATACATTGCGGATCCGGGCAGGCACCGCGTCGAAGTCTTCACGCCGGAGGGGAAACACCTGCCGGAGTCGGGTTGGGGAGAACCTTCCACCGGCTACCTTGGCTTTGCCGGCTGCTGCAATCCCATCGGACTGGCCGTACTGGATGATGGATGTATCTTAACGGTCGAAAAGGGGATTTCACGGGTTAAGATTTTTCGCGGCAATGAATTCGGGGGGATCGTCGCGGGCCCCGGCATTTTGGATTCTCTTCCGCCGGGAGCGATGCGGCAAACACCGCTCACGCCGGATCGTTATTTTGCCGCTACCGCCTTGACGGAGGGAAAGATCGCGGTCTTCGATTTTGAATACGCGGCAGTACGGATATTTGCTCCCTTGTGAGGGACAATATGTTGGAAATGGGTAAGAAAAGACATCCGTTTTCTACCCGTTTCCAATAGACTTGTTCCGTAACCCTCACTAGACGTGCAAGTTTCGTTTGTTTTTATGAATCCGAGTCGTTTTAAGATTTTTTGGCTTGTCCCTCACCAGTGCCGCCACTGCTGTCAACGGCTCCTTTTCCCTTTTTCAGCAAGTTGCCAATACTGACCGCTCGATTCAACAAACATGGCGATAAAACAAGTACAGCACTCCCCCAAGCCCGACATCGATAAAGAATGCCTGTCCGCATCACGCCAACGATCCTTCACCAAATGCAGAGTCTTTTCTATCGACCAATGCGGGCGAATCAACGCAAGAACGTCCGACGGCTTCCAACACGCCCGCTTGATTATCTTTGACTTGAAAAACGTAATCCACTTTGTCTTTCAACACTCTTACTGTACCGGCGGGAAAAAATTAGCATAGAACAAACAGAGCCCGGTGCGGTAGCACCGGAGCTTCCGCTCCGGGCTCTGAGAACGTTTTATCTGCCGGGGTCTTGTCGCCTTTGAACGACCATTCCATTGACACGGCTTTTATGTTGTGAACGAAGACGTTGAGCATCTGCAAGATGTCGCCGTCTTCATCGAGAATCCGTTTGGAAGGCGAATGTAGATGAGATAGTTTTGTCCGGCAAGCAATCCGAGAAATGTGAGTGCGAGTATTCCGTCGCAGGGCAGATAGGTTCCGTGTTTGGAGCGTGAATCGGTAATTTGGCTGAACACTTTGGGACTGAAAACTTTGGCGAGATGGCTAAGATTGTTCTGCATAAAAACCTCCGTGATGAATGCGTATATAAGCAATTCGTCGAACACCGTATGAACATCGTATCCTTCGCATCGAAGCAACGTCGTTGCCGACGTGGGCATATTCTCATCGAGTTTGACCTTCATTGTTTCCCCCTGTCTTTTTTACCCTGTTTTGAGCGGGACGAATCGCTCCCGTGCCAATTCGGCTGCGTAGCCAATGGCAGCACGAATGTCCCCTTGACTCAAGGAAGGATAATTCTTGAGAATGGTCTCTTCATCGACATTGTCCGCCAGGTTGTCCAGTATCACGGACACCATCACTCGTGTTCCGCGAATACAAGGCTTTCCATGGCAAATGTCGGTATTGCTTGATATGCGCTCTGTCCAGTCCATTTTGTAGAATCAATCAAGATTGGTCGTGCCGTTCCATTCCATTGTCATTGTAGCATCTTTCGTCTCTTTTGCCAGCCAACGGGCAATGAGAAACTGAGGGATAAGGCAGTATCCAAAAAGAAGCAACGTCAACAATTTCAATGACAGTAACTCTAAATATACGCAACCGACTATCCACAAGACACTGATACCATAAAGTCGCATTTTGATTGATGGCAAAGGGGTAGTCGCGAGTCTATAGCCTCCCCAAATTGCAACGACAACAAACACACTCCATCCGAGAGTAGAGACCAACTGAATCCAATCCCAACCCGGATCGTTTGGAATACCGATACCGGGCAAGACAAGCCAAGGCAACCTGCCTAATGTTGCGATAAAAAGAGCAATAACTTGAACAGCAACAAGGATTTTCAACTCACGGGTAAGCCGCTTTTTTGCAAGGGAAACGTCGGAGTCGGTCATTGGATTTGCGGTGGGTGAAACACTCCCGTTGCATTGTACCATATTGCAAAAGCAATGCCACAGCCGCTGGCTCTCGTGCGATTCTACTTTTGTTTCGCCTTTCGGAACGAAAACTTATCGAAGCCGTGAATTTCCGCTTTGACCTTGTCCGAAAGGGGCGGCTCTTCAATGACCGGCTTCGTCAGATAAGAACCAACATACATTGCCAATTCCTGAAACGCCTGCGGCGGAGGTAATACCTTTTGGAAATTGTAGTTGTTCAGACGTTCGTTGATAATCACCGTTATACTTTCGAGGTAGTAGATGAAAATTGCGGTTTTGAACCTATCGAACAAATTCAATAACTCGCTCCTGTCCTTGTACGCAAACATTTCTTTGATTTCGGCTTTGATGGTCGCAAGATAATTCCTTCCTGTTCTTAATCGGCTTCCTTTCGTCCACAATCAAACGCCGCGTTAACGGCTTTATCAAAACCTTTCCATTTATCAACCGCATCAGCAAAATGTCCTGATTCAACTTGGTCGTAGTCATAGTAATAGGTCGATTCGTTTGGTCCCATGATGTGTTCTAAAACTGGGTATATGTTTCCGGCAAAACCAATGAATAGGACGCGGAATTCGGCGGCACAATAATCGTCAAAAAACGATGGATAGTACAATTTTGGTCTATCAGTCAAACTGAAATTTTCCTCTCGTCTAAACCTCATATAGGGCAGTTGCGGATCGACTCCGCTTTTCATTCCTATGTCGTAATAGTCGTGAAAGTCGCTGATGATACGCATAGTATTTCATTGTATATCATTCTTTTATAAAATCAAACGGCAGAAGAGCAGCGCAACGTAAGCCTGCCGGTTTTGGCATTGCGTTGTTTCCACAAACCATGTACAATAACGCAGTAGGAGAATCACCATGTCCACACTGCAAGTTTTTTACACGACCGCCCCGGAAAACGGAACCATCACGTTGCCGGAAGAGTTGCGAGGCAAACCATTGAAAATCGTCGTCGAAGAGAACACAGTGCCAACCAAACGGTCAACGATGCGTGAATTTGTCGCAAAGTATTCCGGTATCCTCAAAGATTGCGGTATCGAAAGTCTCGAAGCCATGAAAGAAGAACGCATCAACGATAGAATCAGGAGACACCAGTGATACCAAATGTGTTGATAGATACGAATGTTATTCTCGATGTGTTTTTGGAGCGTGAACCACACTACACGAACTCCAAAAACGTACTGTATCAGCTGGATGACGGCAATTTTCACGGATTTATCACGGCAACAACTGTCGTCAACATATTCTACCATGTGGAGAAATATAGAGATTCGGAAACGGCATTTTCCAGCGTCAAGCATTTGCTAACCAATTCTGACATCGTTGTGCTCGGTGTGGACAAGTACGTTTTGATGACTGCACTGGATTCCAAAATGACCGACTTCGAAGATGCCGTGCAAGCGTCGTCGGCGGACTTTGCCGAACTCGATTTTATCGTAACACGCAACCAACGGGACTTCCATCACTCACCAATCCCCGCTGTGTCGCCGGAGAGACTTTTGGAGATGTTGAAGTAAATGTTCGTTCACAAAACCGCAATCTTACGATTGCGGCTCTGTTTGTTGCGCCGCACAGGTGCGGCGGCTAACTTAGTACATATCCCCTCCCGGCGGCATCGGCATTGCCTTTTCCTCTTTGGGGCTGAAAGATTTTTTGGGGGGCCGCGACCAACGCATCGCTCGTCAACATCAGCGACGCAACGTTCACCGCATTTTGCAGTGCCGTGCGGGCAACCTTCGTAGGATCAATAATGCCCGTCTTCACGACATCCTCGAACACATCGGTCAAAGCATTGTAACCGAAATTGCCCTTGCCTTCCGAAACCTTTTCGGCAATGATTCCGCCGTCCTTGTTTTTGACTGTTTTTTGGCAAGGGCTTAAAATGCTCCGCAAATATGTTAGAATTCATACTGTTACGACACTTTTATACGCAAACTTGCGTCATGCCTGTTTCCGATACCAAACGCGCCTTCAAGGACTTTACGAATCGTCTAAAATTGCTGATTCAAAAACGTCCCGACTTGATTACGATTACATTGAGTAACATTTTTACCATGCGGCTCATCGGTAACAAAACGCACGGAGACCTCGCCGAAATCGGCATCATGGAATTCGTTAATCAGTACATGTACGATTTCAATTCCGTGCATGTCGGCAAAGAACTTTATCGTGCCAAAACACAGGAAGAGGATATAACAATTACCAATGACTTGACGAAAGAAACATTTCCCGTCAGTCTTAAAGCGTACGGAGTGGGACCTTTGCAATTATCGACGGACAAGGATACCCTAATGTTCAAAAGACTGGATCAAGAGAATAGCAGAAACATTAGCGGCAATAACATCAAAAAAATTCTTAATGACCCGGCATTTGCCCTTTTCTACCAGGTGAATGTTTTGCCACTCATCTATGATGAGAAACAAAAAAAATGTAACATCATGGTATTTGATGCCGAGAAAGCCAAACAGTCCGTCGCTTATATCTCGATAGAAGATCAACAGAGTAACGCTCCAAAAGGCAAGGGGCGAATTCATCCGGTCTTTCGCTTTTACGATAAAAACGACTGCTATATCTGCGAAGTACGATACGGAGACAAGGCTGCCAATGCTTTGCAACGCGGCTTGTGGACTCACACCAAAAATGGCGAGCATTATTTCGACAGTATTTCTGACGGCTGGGTAGATTATTCGCATAATCTAGTCCTCGTTGAATTATTCTCCCACGCTTTGGTTTCCGAATCTACCGCACATACACAGGCTTTGTCAGTGTTGAAAGATAACATCGACACTTTGCGCAGAAGTAAAAAACAGTAATGATACGTTCCCTTTTTGACTCAAAACTTGTACGAGTACCGAAGACGCAGGGCATAAAATATACCGGCTCGAAATTAAAACTCCTGCCGCATATTTTACAGATGGTCTCCGAACTCGATGTGCAAACCGTTCTCGACGGTTTTTCCGGCTCAACTAGGGTTTCCCAAGCCTTTGCCAATTGCGGTTATCAGGTAACAGCAAATGATACTGCCGTTTGGTCGGAGATTCTCGGAACGTGTTATCTCAAAAATCAAAAATTGCCGCTAGAATACAAAGAGTTGATCGAACACTTAAACTATGTTCCTGCCGAAGACGGCTGGTTCACCGAACATTACGGTGGGCTTCCCAATGCGGGTTCAGCAATCCAATCTGATGGATTAAAGCGTCCCTGGCAAATTCACAATACACGAAAACTTGATGGAATTCGCGCAGAAATCGACCGCTTGAATTTGGACACTGTTAACAAAGCCGTCGCACTCACAAGTTTAATATTAGCAATGGACGAAGTGGACAGCACACTGGGGCATTACTCTTCCTATCTTGCGGATTGGTCACCGAGATCGTATCGAACAATGCACTTAAAAATCCCTCGACTTTTTCAAAACGAAAAGGAACATGTCATTTTGCGGAATGACATTTTTGAAACGGTAAAGAAACGTGAATTTGATCTTGCTTATTTTGATCCGCCGTATGGTTCAAACAATGAAAAAATGCCGCCGTCTAGAGTGCGATACAATGCTTATTATCACATTTGGGCAACGGTTTGTTTGAATGACAAGCCGAAACTTTTCGGCAAGGCAAAACGCCGCTCGGATACTTCGGATACGAAATCGGCATCGGTTTTTGAAGAGTTCCGAAGAGGAGACAATGGGCGGTTTCTAGCGGTTGAAGCGATTGAACGTTTGATTCGTGACACAAATGCAAGATATATTTTGTTGTCATACAGCAGTGGCGGCAAATCGACGGCGGAAGCATTTTTTGAAACGATTAACAGCCAAGGACACCTCTTAAAAACAATGGAAATAGATTACAAAAAAAATGTAATGTCAACGATGAAATGGACGCACGAGTGGACAAATGAATCGGAAAAGCCTAATCGTGAATTTTTGTTTCTGCTGGAAAAGTGAATCAAGGATCATCAAGGATCACAGGTTTGTGGATTCTAATTTATTGCGTTTGATTTACCTCACGCCACGTCAAACTGGCCGCCATGCTTCCATTTAACTCTTCGGCATAGTAGAGTGTTCATCGCATTATTCTGCGTCTGGCATAAAACGGCAGGGATTAAAAACCGTCACATCGGGAGGAGTGAAATCAATGTGTGTGATGGTGCTGACTTTCGACTCCAGCAATGCTTTTTCTTCAACATCCCATGTTTCTTCCGTTGTGTGTAATAATTTTGGAAAAGGGCCGGAGAAGTCGTATGTGTTTTTTATCCGCAAGATCGTTTCAACCGTGTCTGTTCGGCCAGAGATTGATTCAAGCATTATATCTTTCACCGCCCAACCCTGATCACGGTAAAAAGCAACCCTGCAATTGGCTTCTTGGTTTTCGTAAACATAACCTATCTCAAGGATGATAACTCGATTCCCGTCAACAATCTTCTCGGTAAATCCTTTAACATATCCTACCGCTATATTACTGTGTTCCGATGTAGCCGCTCTCGCAGAAGAAATGTCAAAAGGGTATTGCAAATCAACAGGCACGCCATAAGATGCTCCACCGACACCCCAACTGCCGTGCACGAACTGATTGATGATATTCGTCAATGCACCAGGACATTCTATTTTGAATTTTTCGATTAGTCCGAATGTATGAGTATCATTGTTTTCTCGTTCCTCAAATCGATAGCCTGCCCTGGAATTATGCAAGAGGATCGATCGGGATAGTACGCCTGCAGCCGGTTCGCTGTCTCTTTCTCCCGAGGCGAATTGAACGTCAAAAAGAGAATATTCGTGTCCAAGCCGCATAAACCGAAAATGCTCAAACCAGTGCCGAGTGTGTTCCCGACCAAATATATTAAAATATTCAGTCGTTCCTTCCATCGTAAGATTGGAATAATGTTTTTCCATTTTTTTGACGGCTTCAAGGCATTCTATTAACAACGAGCGTTGTTTATCCGTTAGGACAAATGTATTTTCCTCCGCAAACACCGGCATTACGAACAACATGGACAGCAAAAGCCATTTCATAAAAACCGAGTGACTTTTCATGAGATTCCCTTTCTTTGCAAAATGTTTGAGGCAAAATGCTGTGTCCAAAAATGACGCCAGCGAATGATACCGATAATAGCAATCCCAGTCTATAGCAATCCCCTCCCCCCCTTCCCCCCTTTCTAGCCGTTAAACTTTTCCTTGCCTCTACAGTCCGTTTCCGGCAGGAAAAATCATAACCGTTTTCCCCTTTTTTCTCACTTTCCACCCGGCAACCGCATATTCGGAACGTAGTAATCTTATAGGACACCCTTTTCCCTGTTTTTTCCCCTTTCCGATTTGCTTTTCCAACTTTCTGGGATATACTATCCTCACGTTGAGAAAATGCGATGGACGCGGTGAAGACTCGGCAGAGTCACCCAAAAAAAGGCAGGGAAGTCGTTTTGTTAATCCAAAAAAAACTATTACAAACCTTCCCCCAAAATTCACGGTACCGCCTGTCTCCATCCCCCCCAGACAGGCGGGCCGTGCGGAATGATTATGATGAATTACACCGCACATACTTTCAATGATCATTGTTTCAATTATCATAATAAAAATTGGATACAACATATTGTAATCTATGTTGCTTATCATTCTCTATTATGTCTGACGCTTACATTAATAACAACAAATTATGCTATAGCACAGACACCCGTCCGATTTACTATACCGCAAAATGCCAACCCGTATTCCGTATATAATACTACTATAAATAATACGGCAACCAACAATTCGGCAACAAGCAGCCCCGGCACGGAACTACACGCAATCCCGGCCATCGCTCCCGATGAACTTGCAAGAATCATTCGGGAAGGACAATCGCTCGAAGCCGAAGAACGATGGACCGAAGTCCTCGCCCATTACGAAGCCGCTCTGCGTATCTATCGAAACGACTCGGCGTTGACTGAACGCTATCGTACCGCTCGATTCCACTGCGATATTACCCGACGGTTTCATGACGCTAGTTACGTCAATCTGTTGAGGACGATGAGCGTCATAGAAACATTGAACTTTTTTGAAGAAACAATCAACCATATCCAAAATAAATACGTCGATATGCCCTTATGGGAATCCATGTTCAGACACGGAATCCAAAGTTTTTGCATCGCACTGGCCGACGAAAACTTTCGGCAAGTTTTAAACATCAATGTCCGGGAAGATACTCTTAACGCCTACTTGACTTCCGTGCAAACTACCGTCAATGGTTGGAAAATCCGCGATCGGGAAGATATGAAAAACGGATTACTACACATCGCCGACGGAACCCATAAACAACTCGGACTGAATCCTGTAGCCGTCTTAATGGAATTTACATGCGGAGTTGTTAGTTCACTCGATCCCAATACGGGCTACTTAACTCCGAATCAATTCAGCGATCAATCTTCCGTCATCTACGGCAATCTTGTCGGTATCGGTGTCGAATTGCGTTCGGACAGAATATCGCTGTTGATCGTCCGTGTCGTGCCGGGAAGCCCTGCTGAAGCCGCAGGATTAAAAGGCGGAGACCGAATACTGGCCGTTGATGGTATATCGACACGAGGCCGGGATACGGATAATGCGGCTAACTTATTGCAAGGACAGGAAGGCACTGTGGTAAAATTGACGATACAATCGGTTTCGGATACAGGTACTGTGCCGAATGAGATAATACCGAATGAAATGGTGCCGAATGAGATGGTTAGTAGAGAAATATCTATTACCCGAAGGCAAATAGATGTTCCTAGTGTTGAAGATGTCCGAATGATTACAGATACGCTTGGTTATGTTAAGTTAACGAGTTTTCATACGAAAACGCGTTTGGAGTTAGTCAAGGCGTTGTCTTGTTTGGAGCAACAGGGAATGAAATATATGGTATTGGATTTGCGTCATAATCCTGGCGGTTTATTTAATATCGGAGTAGAAGTTGCCAGTATGTTCATTGAGCAGGGAGCGATCGTTCGGACGCAGGGTCGGGATCACAATTTGGATTCTCCTTGTATGGCGCGTGGTGAGACTTGGCGTGTTCCGTTGATTGTGTTGATAGATGAGGAGAGTGCTAGTGCGGCGGAGATTGTTGCGGGAGCGATACGGGATCATGAGCGTGGGATTATAATAGGTCGTCGCAGTTACGGCAAGGGAACGATTCAGCAGATCATACCGATTCAGACGGGAGTGTCTTGGGGCGGCCGGAGTGGGTTAAAGTTAACGACGGAGAAGTTTTATTCGCCTCGTGGCTGGCCGTATTCGGGTATTGGAGTAACGCCTCATATAGAGGTTCGGGATGAGTCAAGTAGGGTGATTTTATCCCGACCGGTAGATGGAGCGGTATCAGCGTTTCCTATCCGCAGTTCGTCTAGCAGTTTGGATGACCCGTTTATACAGGAAGCAGTACGGGTCTCGCAGGGTGTGTTGTAGATTCTTACGACATTCCCTATCCGAAACCGAGTATACAATGACCGGCAAGAGCAAACACTTCGCCGGGATTGTAATGTTCAAAACTGTCTAGCAGCATCATGACGACCAGTTCCCAGCCGTCCATTAAGACGAACAGCATTAACTTAAACGGCAAGGAAATAATCACGGGCGGGAGCATCATCATACCCATTGAGACCATGACGCTGGATATGATCATATCGAGCACCAGGAAGGGCAGGTAAATTTGGAATCCGATACAGAATGCCGTCTTGAGTTCGCTCAGCATAAACCCGGGGAGCAGTGCCGACCAAGGGATGTTTCGCCAGGTTGGGCCTCCCGTTGGTGCTTTGTAATCAGGGACATACGCCAAAAGGGCAATGACAGTGTCCTGGTTGCCGCAACGTTCAATTTGCGCTGCCATAAAGGTTCGGATGGGTCTCTCTGCTTTGTACCATGCCGTTTCCAGTCCAATCCGCCGTTCTTGAAAAGGCAGTACGGATTCTATGTAGACTTCTGTCCAAACCGGCATCATCACGAGAAATGTGATAAAAAGGGATAATGCTGTAATAACCTGGCTTGGCGGTAGTTGGTTCGTTCCGACGGCTTGACGTAAAATCGCCAAGACGGTCATCACGCGGATATACGATGTCGTCATAATCATGATCGACGGCGAAAGGGTAATCACCGTGAGCAAGACCATAATTTGGATGGTTGAGACCATCCCGTCAGGCGTACGAAGAAATTCGACGCCGGGCAAGACCTGCACAGGGATTCGGAGTGACAACTCGCCCGGCTCAGACTCTGTAAAGGGATAGGGAGGGTCAGGAACCGGCGTGGAGCGGAAAGGATTTTCAATCGCTCGGTTTATCGCTGCATTGTTAGAGTCATAGTGATAGTTGGGATGGGTATTCCAATAATGCGGCTCTGTTCGGGCACCGTAAGGCCGTTCGACTGGACGGTTCGGATGATACTGATTGTACGTAACACTTGACTGTGCGTCGACCAGGTTTGGGATACTGGTCAGAGTCAGCAGAAAAATGGCAAGAGTTACGTGTAGTCGCATAGCCGATTCGGTGTTGTGGCGGAATGGTAAAAAACATTGCCGTTTTGGTCAAGAGCAAAAACGGAGACATATAGCAAGTCGGGGATCGCAGTGTAGCCCTGGAATCAACGTCATATTCGCCTATAATAGGGGCATGCGAATTTTATTAACCAACGATGATGGAGTCTATGCGCCGGGGTTGGCGGCGATGGAAAGAGCATTGCGTGCATTAGGAGATGTCTATGTAGTCGCCCCATTGCGTGAACAAAGCGGAGTGTCCCATTCCATAACGTTTTTGACTCCGTTGCAGGCGGGGAAAGTCTATGTGAACGGCGAACACTGGGCTTGGACCGTCGACGGTACTCCGGCAGACTGCGTCAAGTTGGCCGTTTCTACCATTTTGCCGCAACCGCCTGACTTGATTGTTAGCGGAATCAACGGAGGACTCAATTCGGGTCTTAATGTTCTTTATTCCGGTACGGTCGCCGCCGCCGTTGAAGGGGCACTCTACGGAATTACCAGCATCGCCGTTTCGCTTCAATCGGCTAAAGACGCTCCTTTTCGCGAGGCTGCCGATTTATCCCTGGGAATTATCGAAAAAATTTGGCAAAAAAACACCGAGCCGGGCAGTCTTTACAGCATCAATATCCCCGTCCAGGCTGTACAGGATGGCAACCCGCAGGTTAAAATCACCCCGATGAATTCGTCCGAATGTTGGGAAACATACGAATGTCGAACGGATACGACGGGCAGGCCTTATTATTGGTTGGCGGGAAGTTCTAATCCTCGGCCTTTGGCACCAGGACGATCGTCCGCCGCCCGACCGAATCAACTGACGGATACGGCTGCCGTTTTACAGGGATATATTACGGTAACGCCGTTGCGTTATGACCTTACGGACGAACGCCGTTTATCGGAGATGTCGGACTGGCAGTTAAGTCCGCAAACGAACATTCCGCCGGACAACTTGAATAATATCGAACATACTGGCCCGCAGATACGCGTGTGCTGGCGAAGTTAGGGAGCGAAGCAAAACTACCCTTTCCACATTGTGTTTGTATGATTATTTGTATGATTAACGATTCTCCCGGAGTCGTGACACCATGTTATCTGCAGGCTGCAACATCTTCGGCTCTTTGTATCTGTTATTTTGCGATGCGTGCGTTGACAAGATTGCGGCATTATGTTGTGTCCTGTACAATATCTTCGTTGGGAATTTTTTGGAGAGGATGTTCTTATTGGACATGAAGGAACAGTATAATACAAAACAAAATAGCATTGCTCGTAGTAAAAATTTGACGCAATACCTGAATACAATCATCGCTGGCGATTGCCTGGAAAATCTGGCGTTAATTCCAGACGATTCAATCGACATGATTTTTGCTGATCCTCCGTATTGGATGCAAACAGAAGGGGAATTATTGCGGACAAACGGCACAAAATTTAGCGGCGTCGAAGACCAATGGGATAAGTTCAATACGTACAAAGAGTACGATGAATTTAGCACGAAATGGCTTAAAGAGTGTAAAAGGATTCTTCAATCTAATGGTTCGATTTGGATCATTGGCGCATTTCAAAACATCTATCGCCTCGGTTACATTATGCAGAATCTCGGTTTTTGGATTCTTAACGACGTCGTTTGGTCAAAGCCGAATGCTGTCCCTAATTTCGGCGGTACACGTTTCAAAAATTCTCACGAAACATTGCTCTGGTGCACAAAAAGCCAAGATGCAAAGTACACTTTTAATTATAAAACGATGAAACATCTAAACGGAGATAAGCAAGAGAAGAGCGTTTGGGACATCAGTATTTGTATCGGAAACGAACGGCTTAAAAATGCCAGCGGTAAAAAAATTCATTCTACGCAAAAGCCGCAGGAGTTACTTTATAAGATTATTCTTTCGTCCACCAAGCCGGGCGATGTAGTGTTGGATCCGTTTTTCGGCACCGGCACGACCGGAGCCGTCGCCAAACGGTTGGGACGAAATTACATCGGGCTGGAAAGAGATGCCGAGTATATTGAAACCGCCGAAAAAAGAATCGAGAATGTGAAGCAAGAATCTGATTCACTGTGCGATTTGAGTCTCGAAGTAAAACCGCCGCAGGTAAAAATTCAACAACTCATTGAAGACGGTTTTTTGTCTGTCGGCGAACAGTTATTTAACAAAAAGGGCATCTACATCGGAACCTTGACTGCCGTAGGACGCGTTGATGATGATACTGATGTCTTGTCGATTCATAAAATGTCCGCTAAATACCTTAATGTGCCCAATTACAACGGCTGGAATTTTTTCTATATCCGGCGAGGAGAAAATTTGGAGTCAATTGATGTTTTGAGATATGAACATGAACGAATTGTCAAACAAAAAGCAAACAATTGATAGGCTAAAATACCCATCATGCTCACATGGAAGTACTGCAAACATTACGTCGGACTAGAGCGTTTCCTGAATTGCCGCGGCCTTGCGTTCGGTGTTCCATCGCGTGTCGGCAACCCCCTTACGCCCCGCCGGGCCGGGGCGGGTAACATCACGAAATGTTTTCCGACTATGCAGAGTTTTTTGTCCATAAGAAACACCTGAAATGCCCTAGCCAAATGGCATATGAAACAGTCCACAGGGTATCCATTATGTTTCAGAACCGGAAATTGTTTTAGACCGTCCGGCCAAGTATAGCCCTTTTTGGATTTGGACATACCAGAAGTCTTTTGTCCATCTATCCCCTTGCCCATCCGTTACCCGTAGGGTATCATACCCCCTATGGATTCTTCACAACGCATCGTCATCACGGGCATAGGATTAACCGCTCCTAACGGCAATTCCTTATCCGATTACCGATCTGCTTTGCTCAAAGGAAAAAGCGGCGTTTCTCCCTACGAGATACGGTATTTTGGAAAAACTTTGGCCGGAATCTGTAATTTCGAAACAACGAAATATCAAAAGAAAAAAGACCTGCGGCGTGGAACCCGGGCAGGCAGTATTGCAATTTACTGCGCCAACGAAGCAATCCTTCACAGCGGAATCGATTGGCAATCCACCGATACTTCGCAAGTCGGTGTCTTCGTCGGTATTACCGAACACGGCAACGTCGAAACAGAAAACGAAATCTATAACATCAAACAGTTCGATTACGATTGCTCAACTTGGTCGCATTTTCATAATCCCCGAACCGTCGCAAACAATCCTGCTGGAGAAGTTACGCTCAATCTCCAAATTACCGGGCCGCATTATTGTATAGGTGCAGCCTGTGCAGCCGGGAATGCCGGCATTATCCAAGGAGTGCAAATGCTGCGGCTTGGTGAAGTTGATATTGCATTGGCTGGCGGCGTATCGGAAAGTATTCATACATTCGGTATTTTCGCTGCCTTTGCATCGGAAAACGCCCTGGCAATCCACGACGACCCGGCGAAAGCATCAAGGCCTTTTGACAAAAATCGAAACGGCATCGTCATATCGGAAGGCGGCTGCATTTTTACTCTCGAACGTTTGTCCGATGCTATGCGGCGCCAAGCAAAAATTTACGGCGAAATTGTCGGATACGCCATGAACAGCGACGCCAGTGATTTCGTTCTCCCCAATCCCGAACGCCAGGCGGAATGTATGCAAAAAGCACTCAACAAAGCAAACATCGAGCCTGGCCAGATTGACCTAATCAGTACACATGCAACGGCAACCCCGATGGGTGATGCCCAAGAAATCGAAGCAATCCGAAAAGTATTCGGAGAAAACGCCAAGACATCTATCAACAATACAAAGAGTCTCATTGGCCACGCGATGGGATCGATTGGTGTATTAGAATTGGCAGGCAATCTGCCTTCATTTGAAGATGGACTGATCCATCCGACGATTAACTGTGAGAACCTCGACCCGGATTGTGCGATGGAGGGACTGGTCATCGACAAACCGAAATCTGTCGGAAAAGTCCAGTATATTTTGAACAATTCCTTCGGAATGGTCGGAATCAATTCCGTAGTTATCGTCAAATCTTTTGCCGAAAAGGATTAAAAATTGGGTGCGTGTTTGGATTCGGTTTATCTCATTTTACGAATTTTCACACATTGAAAATACCGATATTGTGTTGCAATTAAAGGTTTATGTATAAAACATTTTCCTTAAGCCCATTATTTATCGGGATGGAAATCGGGTACAATGGGTTGATATGCCGGACTATACGCATGTTGATATTCATTCCGCTACGTCTTCGAAGAAGCCCAATATGCCCTGTGGAGATATGCTGGCGACGTTGCGGACAAGTACGGGTACGACGATCATTTGTGCTGACGGTATTGGTTCTGGTATTCGGGCGCGAGTTGCAGCCCAAATGTGTGTATCGCGTTTAATCGAATCGCTTCAGCAACAAATTTCCCTTCGGACAGTTTTTCAATCCGTCGTGGCGTCTATGCAAAATTGCCGCGATACGCAAAAAAACTTTGCGGCCTTTAGTATTGCCCGAGTGCGGTCGGATAGTTATGCAACCGTCTTATCCTACGACGCACCGCTCCCCATTATGGTCAGTCGGCAAGGCGCAACATTGCTTGCCCATCGCCCTTTTCCGTTATCCGACGGATTGGCGATGGAAAGTAATTGTCAACTTGATAAAGGGGAAGGTTTTTTGTTAATGAGCGACGGTATTACGCAAGCCGGTTTGGGATACGGAGCAAATACGGAATGGACTTCGGAAGGTGTCGTTCATTTTATTAACAATAAAATTTTCAACAATAAAACCGGCCCCCAACTCGACCTTTCGCTCATACCCGACTTGATCCATCAAGAAGCATTACTCCGATGGCGAGGCGGTATCGGAGGCCGGACTGTATCTGACGCCGTTCGTCATTCTTTCGGCGATGATTGCAGTGTGATTCTTGGGCTATGCCGTAAGGGTCAGACGGTCAACATATTAACGGGTCCGCCTCTTAATCGAGAAGATGATACCGCAACGTTCAATCGGTTTTTAGAATTACCCGGCATGAAAGTCGTGTGCGGCGGCACAACGTCTAAACTGGTTGCCCGGCGATTGAATGTTCCGCTTGAGATGGAAAGCGAGCCGTCGAATCCCATCACACCGCCTCGATATGCCATCAAAGGGATGGACTTGGTGACCGAAGGCGCAGTAACACTCAATCAGGTCTATAATATACTAGAAGAAGACATTGCGAGTTTGCAGGAAACCAGCGTCGTTACGGAATTGCGATTGTTGTTGCTTCGTGCCGACCGGATCAACATCATCGTCGGTCTTTCGGATAACAGTGCAAATACCGGCATTTTATTTCGCCAGCGAGGAGTTTTGTCCCGAAGGGTGTTGATTCCTCTTCTTGCCGAAAAACTACGTCAGGAAGGGAAGTTGGTAAACGTCGATTTTGTATAACCTCACCCGGCACCGGCACGGTGTTCTGCGTCGGTATTCTACGTACTATCTACATTAACACGATGCCGTGTTCGGAACATTGTTTGATCATATCATCGGGCCAAATACTTGCTTGGATTTCGCCGACGTGTGCTTTTCTTAGAACAAACATGCAAAGCCGGGATTGCCCGATTCCGCCGCCGATTGATAACGGCAGTTCATCGGCCAACAGAGATTTGTGGAACGGCAAATTCAATCGGTCTTCGCATGCCGTCATGGCGAGTTGATTCAACAACGCCGGCTTATCGACTCTAATCCCCATCGACGAAAGTTCAAGATGCGACTCCAAAACCGGATTCCAAAAGATGAGATCGCCGTTAAGCATCCAATCATCGTAATCCGGTGCCCGCACGTCATGTACGGTTCCGTCGGAAAGTTTGTGTCCGATACCGATGATAAAAACGGCCTTATGTTTTTTTGCCAATTCATATTCCCTGCGTTCTGCTGGCAGATCGGGATAGGTTTGTAGAAGTTCTTCGGAACTAACAAATGTAATAGTATCGGGCAAGCAGGGCGTGATATGGGGATGTATTTTGAACACGGCCCATTCCAATTCCTGCATAGCCTGATAAATTTTTCGGACAATCATTTTCAGGAAATCGACATTTCGTTCTTCCGGCAGGATTGTCCGTTCCCAATCCCATTGGTCGACGTAAAGCGAATGGGTGTTATCGAGTTCTTCATCTGCCC
>Ga0099364_10002032_pt1 | contig 32580 bp, 26 predicted proteins | sample TergutTh196P3_FD_73070 | JGI IMG/M metagenome (GOLD analysis project Ga0099364, IMG submission 73070) | Microcerotermes parvus P3 segment gut microbial communities from Pointe-Noire, Republic of the Congo - Th196 P3 | ecosystem: Host-associated > Arthropoda: Insects > Digestive system > Gut ... | reverse complement strand
TCGGAGAGGATTTTTTTTGCGAGTTCAAATCCTATTACCCTTTCTCCCATACAAAGTACATTGGCATTATTGCTTAATACCGACCTTTCTGCCGAATAATTATCATGGCATACAGCCGCTCTTATTCCCTTGAATTTATTGGCGGATATTGCCATTCCAATTCCTGTGCCGCAGACCAGAACACCTTTTTTTAAGTAAGAGCTCTCGATTATTTTTTGGCAGACTCTCTTTGCAATTGAAGGATAATTTATGGTATCTTCCGGGCTGTTACAGCCAATATCTTCCACCATAAAACCTTTGGATTCCAGTAATGTTTTTAAAACATTCTTCATGGAAATTGCTGCATTGTCGCAGCCAATAACAATTGTTTTCATTTTAATACTTCCATTATGCCGTCCGCCATTGCATTTAGTATAAGGCAGCAGGAAACAGCCCCTGCATCCAAAACTCCTTTGGAACGATCTCCCAGGCGGCTTGAGCGTCCGTATTTCGCAGCCAGATCCCTTGTAGATTCCTTTCCCTCTTCCGCTGCTTTTTTCATAAGCACAATAGCCTCCGGAAAATCCCTTCCTTCTTTTGCTGCATTTTTTAACGCTTCATTGGCAGGAATCAATGTATCCATTAGGGTTTTGTCTCCTGCCCGTGCTTCGACAATTTCCGTTAAGGAGTTATACCCTGCATCCAGCATTGCCGAAAAGCTGTTTAGATCAAATTGCAGATCATTACGGCTGTCATTCGCTGTATCTCTTTCTCCCTCTTCAGCCATATTCATAAAAATGCTTCCGTAAATTGGTCCCATGGAACCGCCAATTTTAGAAAAAAGGAGATCTCCCAGCTTATATAGACCCTGTGTAAAACCTATGTCCACATCCTTAATTTCGGCGCTAAACATGGTAAACCCCTTGTTCATGTTCATGCCATGATCCCCGTCTCCTATCAGGCCGTCCAGTTCACTCAGGTAATCCTTGTTTTCCTGTATGGTTTCTATCATTCTTAAAAGTATTGTTTTACCGTCCTTGTTAAAAAAAACCTTCAAACTCCTCTCCTTATATGTCCCAAGTAAACTGTTTTAATCCGGGGCTATTACATGGAGCATCGATTAATTTTTTTAGTTCTTCATCGAGCTTCATTATTGAAAGGGTCGCTCCCATCATATCGAGGGAAGTAAAATAATTACCCGTATAGCTTCTATGTATTTTTATGCCCTTGCCTGAAACTATTTTCTCTATTTCATCATAGAGGACATAGAGTTCCATAATGGGAGTGGCTCCAAGGCCGGATACAAGGATGACCACTTCGTCTCCTTTCACATAGGGCAGGTCGGGCAGAACAATGTTCACAAGGCGCTCTGCCATTTGGGAAGCCGTTTCAAGCGGACATACCTCTATGCCCGGCTCTCCATGATGACCTATGCCCACTTCCATTGTGCCGTCCTTTATTTCAAAATTTGGATGTCCTACTGCCGGAAGGGTACAGGGAGTTATTCCTATACCCGCGCTTCGGCAATTATTTACCGCCCTTTGTGCAATGGCAATTACATCATCAAGGCTTGCTCCTTCTGCCGCCTTTGCTCCTGCTGCCTTCCACATGAAAATTTCTCCGGCACCTCCACGGCGGTTTTCCCTCTGCTCCTTTGATGCCGAAGGGACATCGTCATTCGCAACTACGGTTTTTACCTGAAGACCTTCTTTTTCTGCCATTTTAATTGCCATTTTTACATTCATGTTATCGCCGGAATAATTTCCGTAAAGGCAGGCAACACCCTTTCCGCCATTAGCCGCCTTAAAGGCATCCAGAAATGCGGCAGCGGAGGGAGAGGTGAAAATTTCGCCTACCGCAATAGCGTCACAAAGGTTTTCGCCAATATAACCTATGAAGGCCGGCTTATGTCCGCTGCCGCCCCCTGTAACAATGCCTGTCTTTCCTTCGGGAATGTTTTTTCGCTTTATTACCCTTGGATTATCTGTGGGGGCAGCAATATCCGAATGGACTTTTAAGAAACCGTTTAACATTTCATCTACAATGTCATCAGGATTATTAATTATTCTCTGCATCTCTTTCTCCTCTTTATTTTATGGTATAACCGCCGTCCACAAGAAGATTATGCCCTGTTATCATGGCGGCATTATCGCTGCACAGGAATCCTATAATAGCTGCAATTTCATCGGGCTCTGCAAACCGGCCGGCAGGAATTTCTTTTATGAAAGCTTCTCCCACAGGCCCTTCCCATGCCCTGCGTCCCAGCTCCGTCATTACAACGGTGGGAGAAACGCAGTTTACACGTATGCCATACTTGCCCCATTCAAGAGCAAGTACCTGTGTCATGGAAATAATTGCACCTTTGCTTGCACAATAAGCCACATGCCTGTCCAGGGCAATTACTCCAGCCTGAGAGGCAATATTTACTATGGCTCCCTGCTGTTTATTTTTTATAAGATAAAGACCAAAGGCCTGTGCCATCATAAAGCTTGCGGTAAGGTTAATATTGATCGTATTGTTCCAGAAGTCTTCGCTTATTGTTTCCGCCTTTTCAAGAGCAACTATACCTGCACTATTTACAAGGATGTCTATTTTACCAAATGCCTTTATTCCTGAATCCAGTATCTCCTGTCTGCATTTTCTTGTGCAGATGTCTCCCGTTATTCCGATATTTTGCTCTCCGAGTTTTTTGGCAATGCTGTCCGTATCTTTGTTCAGGTCGGCAAGAATAAGGTTTACACCTTTGGAAGCGAAGTATTCAGCTGTGGCAAAACCTATACCGGCAGCTCCTCCTGTTATTATTGCGGTTTTCCCTTCCAGAGAAAAATTTTTGTCTGTGGTTTTATATGGTATCATGGCTTTTATTATAGCCTGAAACTTTTAAGGTTTGAAACCCTTAAGGTTTAAAGCCTTTAAGGGTTAAAGCCCTTAAGGTTTAAAACCTTTTAGACGTAGGGCATTTGTAACTACAGAAACCGAACTTAGGCTCATGGCAAGGGCTGCAAACATGGGGTTTAACAAGGTTCCGCCGAACAAAAATAATAGGCCGGCTGCTATCGGAATCCCCATAACATTGTAGGCAAAGGCCCAAAAAAGGTTTTGCTTTATTGTTCGTATGGTTCTTTTTCCAAGCCGTATGGCTCTTGAAACATCCATTAAATCGTTTCTCATTAGAACAATGTCCGCAGATTCCATGGCAACATCCGTCCCGCTTCCTATGGCAATGCCTATGTCCGCCTGGGTTAGGGCAGGGGCATCGTTTATTCCGTCTCCTACCATTGCTACATAGAGCTTTCGGTGATTTTCTGTCCCGGATTCCTGGAGTTTTTTTACTTCGCCGGCCTTGTCGGCAGGCAATACCTCGGAAATTACCCTGTCTATGCCTGTCTGGCGGGCAATTGCATTTGCCGTTAGTTTATTGTCACCTGTGATCATTGTAGTTTCTATTCCCATTTCATGGAGCACTTTTATTGCTGCAGCACTGCTCTTTTTTATTACATCGGCCACTGCAATGATCCCTGCGGCTTCCCTGTTAATTGCAATATACATCGGGGTTTTTCCCTCTTCTGCCAGTTTAAGGGATTTTTCTTCGAGGTTAGAAATTAATATATTTTCCATCTCCATTAGTTTTCTGTTTCCGATAAGGATAGTGATGGATGATGTGTTCGAAACTTCGTCCCGGGATTCCTGAATTTCTGCTTCTATTCCATGACCGGGCAGTGCATTAAAGTTTATTACAGATGGGAGAGAAAGATTCCTTTTTTCTGCTTCCTTTACAATGGCAGAAGCCAGAGGATGTTCGGAACTTTTTTCCGCTGCCGCGGCAATGGCCAAGAGCTTATCAATCCCGCTCTCATCTTCCCATTTGCCAATACCCATAATGTCTGTGAGCTCCGGCCTGCCCTCTGTAATGGTTCCCGTTTTATCAAAAACAATGCTTTTAATTTTATGGCTTATTTCCAGAGCTTCTCCGCTCTTAATCAATATGCCATTCTCTGCACCCTTTCCCGTTCCAACCATTATGGCCGTAGGTGTCGCCAGCCCCAAGGCACAGGGGCAGGCAATTACAAGAACCGAAATAAAAATTCCAAGTGCGAATTCCAGACTGGAAGGAATTCCGCTATACCCAGCCGGTATTTGAACAAGGCCGAAGGAGGCTGCCAGAAACCAGGCAATCCCGGCTATTATTGCAATCCCTGTAACTATGGGTACAAAATATCCGGAGACTATGTCTGACATTTGAGCAATGGGAGCTTTTGAATTTTGCGCATCTTCCACAAGTTTAATTATTTGGGCAAGTGCAGTTTCTTCTCCTACTTTCTCCGCACTTATATAGAGGACGCCATTGCTGTTAATTGTGGCTCCATAAACCATGTCTCCCGGCTTTTTATCTACAGGTATGCTTTCTCCGGTAAGCATGGATTCGTCTATGGCGCTATGTCCCTGTGTAACAATTCCGTCCACAGGTATTTTCATTCCAGGTTTAATAAGGATTAAATCGCCGGGCATGAGGTTTTCTATCGGGACTTCTTTTTCTACCTCTTCTCCCATATTGTTTTTTTCTATAATGATTGCTGTTTTTGGAGAGAGTCCCATTAGCTTTTTAATGGCCTCGCTTGTTCTTCCCCTGGAAAGGGCTTCCAGATATTTACCCAAAAGAATAAGGGCAATAATTACGCCAGCAGTTTCGTAATACAGGGAATGAGCCAGGTAAGTCCTGCCTGTTATTATAAGGTATGTATTGTAAAGACTGTAAATAAATGCAGCACTTGTTCCTATGGCAATAAGGGAATCCATGTTGGGACTTCTGTTAATAAAATTTTTAAAGCCCCTTGTGTAGAATTTGTTTCCTGCCAATATTACCGGAATTGTAAGAAATAATTGGGTTAGTGCGAAAATAATTGCCCCCCGGCTGTCTTCCATTAGGTGGTGTAGACGGACAGAAAAAGGCAGGTTTGGCCATGTTAGCATTGGAGCCATGGCAATATAAAGAAGGGGGAAGGCAAATATACAGGAAACTATTAATTTAAGTTTTAATATTTTTAATTCTTTCTTTTTAATGTCTTCATCTGCGGTATTTTTTGAAGACTCCAAAACCCGGTATCCCGCTTTTTGGATTGCATCTTTAATTTTTATATAATCAATTATTTCCGGATTAAATATTATCCTTGCCTTCTCTGTTGCAAGATTTACAAAGGCACTCTCTATTCCTTCCAGTTTGTGCAGAGCCCGTTCAACCCTTGTTGAACAGGCTGCACATGTCATTCCTCCTATGGAAATTATCTCTGTCTGCATTATTGCTTTATTTCCATAGGCAGAATTTACTTACCAGCGGCCTCTTCCCCTATGTATGGGAGCATGTCTTTGGTTATGATGACTAAAATTTGTCCCATAACAGCAATCATAGAACCATGAACCTTGCTGTGCAATATTGGAAACGGGCTGTTGAACATACAAATCGTAGGTATTTCCGCCGGCAGTAACGCTTGCAATATCCAGAACATTTCCGAAAACATAGGCATTTACCGTAACCCTGGCGTTTTCCCTGATGGCATCTACAAAGCCCACCAATTGCCTTATGGCAGGAGCCTGGTAAATTGTTCCATTACTGTTTATTACAAATTGCCCGTTTTGGAACTGTAGTGTTCCTTCAATTGTTGTAATTTCCATAACGGGAGCATTCCAGTTCCGGAACCCCCAGCCCTGAGCCGATACCGTACCGATCAGCATAAAGCCAATTAATACTGCCAAAACTATTTTTTTCATTTTAACCTCCGGGTTTTTAACACTTTTTTCGTGTTATTTACCCATAATCTAATTCAAGATTGTGTAGAAATTATGAGTTAATTATATATTTTTAAAAAAATTTTTTCAAGGCAAAAATACAAGTATGGTTCATCCCGGTGCCGTAATGTATGTATGAACAACAATTCTACCATTTTTAATGATGATCCCCTGGGAACGGCGGCAAGGGATCTATTCGGTCTTTCTTATCTTTTCCCGTATCAGAGGCTGGTAATTTCCAATATCCTGGAAGCGGCAGAATCTGATGATTTATCGGACAGGGAAGGAATAGGGAAACAGATTGTTATTTTACCCACAGGGGCGGGAAAATCCCTCTGTTTTCAGCTCCCTGCAATGCTTATGGAAGGGGCAACACTGGTTATCTATCCCATATTGGGACTTATGGCGGATCAGGAACGCAGGCTTAAAGAGCGTGGTTTTTCTACGGTGATTTTAAGGGGAGGACAGACAGGGGAGGAGAGGGAGGAAATTTTCGGGATAATCAGGAATGGAAAGGGGAGTTTTATTATTGCCAATCCCGAGGTGCTTTTGGGTTCCGGAGTTTTTTCAAGACTTAGGGATCTTAAAATAAAACACATAGTTATAGATGAGGCTCATTGTGTGAGTGAGTGGGGAGAGAGTTTCAGGCCTTCATATCTGGAAATAAATAAAATTATTAAGGAAGCCGGTTCTCCCCTTATTACTGCCTTTACGGCTACAGCCGGAACAACTGTTTTAAACAAGATAGAACAGTATATTTTTGGGGAGGAGGGAGCGGCAAGGATAGTCGGGAACCCTGACAGGAAGAATATTTCTTATTATGGCAGGGGCTGTATTGTAAGGAATTTGGCAGTGCGGGATTATATTTTGCAAAATAAAAGGCCTGCCATTGTTTTTTGTTCTACAAGACCCGGAACAGAGAGGCTTGCAGAATATTTAAAAAATGAAATTTTTATGATGGATCATCCCTGGTATAAAAAAATTCGTTATTACCATGCAGGTTTAAGCAGGGATGAAAAAAAGGAAACGGAAAACTGGTTTCTTAATGATGGAGAAGCTGTGTTATGCGCTACATGTGCTTACGGGCTTGGAATTGACAAACCTGACATACGCACGGTTATACACAGGGATTGTCCGCCTTCCATAGAAGCATATTTACAGGAATCCGGAAGGGCAGGCAGGGACGGTGAGCTTTCAAAGGCCATTATTCTATGGGGTCCCGATGATGAAGCTTCTCTTGCAAGGGTAAAAAAAGAAGGAGACAGGGCAAGGATGGCTAAACTCCTGTCTTATGCCAGAGACAGTAATAAATGCCGCAGGGAAGCCCTATTGGACATTCTTGAATATCAGGGAGAGAGGGATTATCCGGAACAGAACTGCTGCGATGTATGCGATCAATCTTCTTTTCCCGGATTAAGGGAGGAAAATAGTTTGTTGAATTTCTTTAAAAGAAACGGATATTCCTATTCCCTGCCCATGGCTGCCAATGTTTTAAAAGATGCTGAAGTTAACTGGACTGAGGATGATGCAAGTGAAGCAATAAATTATCTTATTAAAACAGGGAAAATAAAGAAATCAAAAAATCCATTTTTTCGGAATTCATTAATCCAGGCGGTGAAGCTTATCTAAACTCACCCTTCATAATTTTAAGAATTCTCTTTCGCTTTTTATTGTGCTTGTTTCGCTATGGCCGGGGCATATGAGGATTTCTTCATCCATGGCTAAAAGGCGCTTAAGGCTCTGTATTAAAATGCTTTCTTCCCCTCCCGGAAGATCCGTTCGCCCCCAGCCATTTTTAAAGAGAGTATCGCCGCTAAAAAGTATTTTCTCTTTTTCATCATAAAAGGCAATGCTCCCCCTGCTATGACCGGGAACATGCAAGGTTTTTAAAGTACCTGTCATGCTGCCTTCTTCAAGTAAAAAATCCGGCTCCGGAAGACCATCCGGACTACTCCACAATTCGTCGATATAGACAGGACTACCTCCTATCGCCATTATGCTTTCATGATGATTCTTTAATGAGTTTTTTCCAAGATAATGAGAATCCAGTTTATGAATCCCGATTTTAGGTAATGGGAATGAAGAAAAGGGTTCCTTTTTAAATGCATTCAAGAGATCCGGTAAAGCAGCAAGATGATCAAAATGACCATGGCTTAGAAGAATGAATTGCGGAAATAAATTCAAGTTCTTTAGACGGGATATTATTAATTCCGCTTCATCTCCCGGATCTATAAGAATGCAGGAGTTCATGGAAGCTCTGCTTTCTCCAGAAACAGGATATATCCAGCAATTAGTCGCTATATCTCCTACAATTACATGTTCGGGTATTATTCTGCTCATGAGGAATTATAATTAAATAAGGTTAAAATTGAAAGCACCCGCTATCCATCTATCCATCCTGTAAAACATGGATTAATATCAGAATATGCAGTTTGAATTAAGCGAATCCCTGATTGCCGATATTCTCTTTTTTATGGAAGATCAGAAGGGTAGCTTTTCTGTGGATACACTTAAGGGAACAGTGGTAAGCCAGGAAGAAAGACAGGATTCCGGCATAAATGAAGATGAATTATCCCGCTATATAGAACTGCCTGAATGGAATTCTACCGATGGCTTTAACCTTATGGAAAGATTTTCTTCTTATTACAGGGATCCCCTGATAAGGAATGAATTAAAAGCTGCTTTGGCTCATGGCAGGGGTGTTTTCAGATACTTTAAAGATACCCTTGGCCTATATCCCGATGCGGAAAAGCTGTGGTATGCATTTAAGGAAAAGGAAATGAAGCGTGATATTCTTGAATGGTATAACGCTTTAAGGGAAGAATGGGGTCTTGAAAAAATTGGCATGGAGCCGGAAGATACCGAAGACCTTGTTCTGGAGGATTTCCGTTTTAGAGCTTTTATACCGGAGGACATGGACAGGGCTCTGGAGCTTCATAAACAATGTCTGGAAGAGCATAGGAGCTTCCTGACGGAAAAAGGAACAAGGGAATTAACCAATGTCATACCAGAGGAATCGCCTGTATTTTCCCTTTCTTTTGACAGCCCCAAATTAAGGGCAATGTCTGCCGAAACCGCCGAGGGTGAATTTGCCGCCTATATTGCAGGTCTTTTGGAAAATGCAATACTTCATATTTACAATTTAGAAGTTAAAGATGAATACCGCGGCCTGGGAATCGGTGAAAGCCTGCTAAATAAATTTCTGGAAAACCTGGATAACGTCCATCATGTTTTGTTGGATCTTCCACCCTGGGCGGAAGGATTTTCCCGTGTACTTTTAAGGGAAGCTTTTCAGCCCCTTTCCATAAAATACCACCTGGATTTAAGAGACAGAAAATCTTGAATTTTTAATTCTGTCTCTTACACCTGACTCTTATAAAGGCAAAGAATCTTTTCATGCTTTTCTCCGGAAATATGATCCACATCGTCTGTCAGCCAATCCATAATTTCCAGCATTCTTGTTTCCCATGATGCAGTTCCCTTTCTTGCCTCTTCGGTATCCGGCGGAACAAAGTCCTTGTCTACTTCCGAATAGCCGCAAATATAATCTCCGGCATTCCAGATTGTAAAGTTATTGGTCGGCCTTTTCCTTGGTGGCTGTCCCGGCGGAGGTGCAGGTCTATTGCTTATCGCATCATGTCTTCTTTTGTATTCTTCAGAACTAACCGGCTTTAGCCTGGTCATAAAAACCCTGTGGCGTATTGTGCTTTTGTCTTCCACCGGCTCTCCAAGTGAATTAAACATTAGCCGCATATTTCCCGGAGAGGCAATAAAGATGGAAGATTTTAATTCCTTCTCTAAAAATTCACGTATAATGGAATCCGCCTCATCCCTGTCTTCTTTGTCAGCTTCATAATATCCAAAGACCATGTCTTCTGCATTCCAAACGGAAAAATTACTTATATCTTTTAATTTTCCTGCCAAAGCCGGCAAAGAGTTTTTTAATAGATCCAGCTCCCCTGCTTTATTGCCTGTTATTTTTAACAGAAATGTCTTTCTTTCCATGATTTTTCTCCCCTGGGTTATTTTTCTTTTTTAAGGATAACATGGGTAAAATTGACGGGCAAGGGTGGTTTAAGAGCCGGGGTGCTTTTATGCTTTGTTAAAACTTGCTACACTCTCTCCATGGAAACCATGAAACGTACTGTTACTTGCGGTGAAATTAGAAAAGATCATGCAGGAAAGAAGGTTATTTTAAACGGATGGGTGCACAGAAAGCGCGACCATGGAGGGATTTCCTTTATTAATTTAAGGGACAGGTATGGAACTAGCCAGGTCGTTGTAGACCCATCCTTCTTTCAGGACTCGGTAATTCCCCCGCCTCTTCTTGGAATTTGCGATGAGATTCGTAATGAGTTTTGCCTTGCCATAGAAGGCATTGTCAGAGCCAGACCTCAAAACATGATAAACAGCGAGATGCCCACAGGCGAGGTAGAAGTTGCCGCCGAGAGCATTCTTATACTTAACCGCTGTGAAACCCTGCCCTTTCCCATAGATGAAGAAACAGGAGCCAGGGAGGAACTAAGGTTAAAATACCGTTATCTGGATCTTCGTTCCGCAGCCATGCAAAAAAGAATGAAGCTAAGGAATGATGTTTGTTTTGCAATCAGGGAATACCTTATAAACGAAGGCTTTCTGGAAATAGAAACTCCGACCTTTATCCGCTCCACTCCGGAAGGAGCCAGGGACTATCTTGTACCTTCAAGATTGTATCCCGGGAAATTTTATGCATTGCCCCAGTCTCCGCAGCTTTACAAGCAAATTCTTATGGTCAGCGGTTTTGATAAATATTTCCAGTTAGCCCGCTGTTACAGGGATGAAGATGCACGGGGAGACAGGCAGCCGGAATTTACCCAAATAGATATGGAAATGTCATTTGTAAGCAGGGACGATGTATTGGCTGTGTCCGAAGGTTTAATGAAATATGTATTCAAGAAAACCCTGAACCACGAATTCTCCTCCGCTTTCAGACGGATAAGTTATGAGGATGCAATGGAATTATACGGTTCGGACAAACCGGATCTCCGCTTTGAAATGCTAATGCAGGATTTTTCTCATTTTGCCTCCCTTGGAGACTTTCAGGCTTTCAAGGATGCACTGTCTGTAAAGGATGGTGCGGTAAAAGCTCTGGTTGTTCCCGGCAAGGCCGATTATTCGCGCAAGCAGATAGAAGAACTGGAAGCACATGCAAAAATTTACCGCGCCAAAGGACTTGGATGGATGAAGCTTAACGCAGAAGGAGAATTTGAGGGAGGCATATCCAAAATTTTTACTGCCAATTCAAAAGAGATTTCTGCCTCTCTCGGAGCCAAACCGCGGGATCTTGTTTTATTTGTTGCAGATCAAAAACGTAAGGTCGCGAATACAGCTCTTGGAGCTGTAAGATCCAAACTTGGAAAGGATCTCGGATTCTGCGATCCGGCAAAATTCGAATTTGCATGGATCATCGATATTCCCCTCTTTGAATTTAACGAAGACAGAAATAGCTGGGAAGCTGCCCACCACATGTTCAGTTATCCCCAGGAACAATACCACGCTACTCTGGAAAGCAATCCCGGGGAAGTAAAGGGAGATCTTTACGATCTGGTTCTTAATGGTTTTGAACTTGCTTCAGGCTCCATTAGAATTCATGATCCGGAACTCCAAAAGCGTATCTTTAAAATCGTAGGCTTTAATCCCGATGATGCCGAAGAGAGATTCGGCTTTCTTACGGAAGCTTTTAAGTATGGTGCTCCTCCCCATGGCGGCATAGCCCCCGGTCTGGACAGGCTTGTTATGTTAATGGCAGGAGAAACTTCCATTAAAGAAGTAATTGCCTTTCCCAAAAATTCCTTTGCCGAAAACCTTATGGACGGAAGCCCAAGCTATGTAAGTCCGCAGCAGCTTGAAGAATTACACCTGATTATTAATGAAAAGGAAGAGTCTAAAACCAAATGAAAGAATATCTGGAATTGCTTTTTGCCTTTGTCAGGGTTGGCCTTTTTACTTTTGGAGGCGGTTATGCCATTATTCCCGTTATAGAAAGGGAGTTAATAATTAAAAAGGGCTGGATAACCATGGAAGAAGTGATGGATTACTATACCATTTCCCAGATTACCCCGGGTCTTATTGGTGTTAATCTATCTACCTTTGTAGGCAATAAACAAAAGGGAATTTTGGGAGGTATAATTGCCACCCTGGGCTTTGTTTTGCCCGGTGCAACTCTGGTTCTTGCTGCTGCAATGCTTCTTGGCAATTTTGCGGAGCTTCCCATTGTTGGTCATGCTTTTACCGGAATCAGGATTGCTGTAGCTGCCTTAATTCTGGATACCGTTATAAAAATGGTTAAGGGAGTTTTAAAGAATATAAGCTCACTTATTATTTACCTGGTTGTGTTTGGCATATCTTTAATTCCATTTGGCATTATTCCTTCTCTCCTTAGATCTCCGGTAACACTGGTACTTCTTTCCGGCCTTGTTGGATTTTTTATTTATGGAAGAAAGAAGGCTGCAACATGAACTTAATTTATATTTTTGCTAACTTTTTAAGGATTGGTCTTTTTTCCATTGGAGGCGGTCTTGCAACCCTGCCTTTCCTTTTTGAAATAGCGGATAATATTTCCGGAATAAATGCTGATAATTGGCTTACAAGGGAATTAATTGGAAATATGCTGGCTGTAGCCCAATCCTTGCCGGGCCCCATTGGTTCCAATATTTCTACTTATGCTGGTTATGTTTATGCTGGAATTCCCGGCGGTTATATAGCTTCCTTGGGACTTGTTGTGCCTTCGATTGTAATAATTATACTCGTAGCCAGAACCCTGGAAGCATTCAAGGAAAGTATTACCCTGCAAAATATTTTTTCCGGTTTCAGGCCTGCTGCAGCCGGTCTTTTATCTGCGGCTGGTTTTGGTGCAATTTCCCTTTCACTTTATAATGGGGGAGCATCCATCTGGTATGAGTATATTAAGTGGAAGGAAAGTCTGGTTTTTATTGTTATTTTCATTCTTATTTTGAAATTCAAAAAACATCCCATAGCCTATATTGCAGTTGCAGGTGCAGCCGGAATTATTTTGCAATTATAGAATTTTGACTGTTATTCTTGCTTTAGATGGATTATAATTTAATTAATTATTCAAAATGAAAGAAAAGAGAGGGAAATATGGCCATTAATCAGGAACTGGATTTTACGATTGAATCATTGGGAAAGACCAATATTAAATCACCCATTGCAATGTCTACAACAAAGGGAGACAAGGTTGCAAATTATGTTACAGATGATCAATTCATACTGCTTAATACCGACATTAAACCGGGTGCTCAAAAACCAATAAAGAAGACCCAGATTCTGGAATGTGCCGGTCCCAGGGAGATGATCTATTTTTCCCCAACCAATGTCCATGCCGGTATTGTTACCTGCGGCGGACTTTGTCCGGGCATGAATGATGTTATTCGTGCAATTGTCCGTTGTCTTTGGTATCGTTATGGAGTACGCCGAATATCCGGTATTCAATATGGTTATAAGGGTTTCCTTCCCGAATATAAATATGAAATTATGCCCCTTAATCCGGATATTGTGGATGATATTCATAAAATGGGCGGAACCTTTCTTGGAAGTGCCAGAGGCGGCGGAAAGGAAGTAAGCCAGATAGTGGATTGCATGGAGCAGTTAAACCTTAATATCCTTTTCTGTATTGGCGGAGACGGAACCCAGAGGGGTACCCTGGACATTGCCAACGAGATAGAAAGCAGAAAGCTAAAAATTGCAACCATAGGAATACCCAAAACCGTGGATAATGATTTTGCCCTCATTCAAAAATCCTTTGGTTTTGATACCGCTGTCGAAAAGGCAGTCGAGGTTGTTACTGCAGCCCATATAGAAGCCGATTCCGCAATTAACGGGATAGGTCTTGTAAAACTAATGGGCAGGGAATCAGGCTTTATTGCTGCCCATACAGCCCTTGCAAGTCATGAAGTAAATTTTGTATTAATTCCCGAAGTTCCTTTTAATCTGGAAGGCCCTAACGGATTTTTATTCCATTTGGAAGAACGTCTTAACAGAAGGGGACATGCAGTTATAATTGTTGCCGAGGGAGCAATGCAGGAGCAGCTTCAGACAGATAAAAAACTGGATGCCGGAGGGAACCTAAGACTGGTAGATGTCGGCACATATATAAGGGACAGGATAAATAAACACTTCGATGAAAGAAAAACCGAAATTAATTTAAAGTACATAGATCCCAGTTATGCAATTCGTTCTGCACCGGCAAACTCTGCAGATTCAATATACTGTGAGCGTCTTGGAAATGCTTCCGTACATGCGGCTATGGCAGGAAAAACCAAACTCATAATTGGTCTTGTTAACAATGAATTCGTTCATCTTCCGATTAAGGCCGTAATAACCCATCGTAATGTTGTAGATCCCGAAAGCAGTCTTTGGCGTGATACCCTGGATGCAACTCATCAGCCGGCTTTAATGGTTAACCGTTTCGGGAAATGAATAAATAAGTGAGTTTCTTCAGGGGCAGACGTTTTCTATTCTCCGCCCTCTATTTTGGGGGGTTCAGTGCCTTTGCAACATTTGCCCTGGACTTTGTTTTTTTAAGCGAGAGAGCCGGTTTCTCCAATACCGAAATCGGTCTGATTTACGCTTTCAGACTTTTATTGGGTATATTGTTTCAGCCCCTCTTTGGTTTATTGTGCGATTATATAAGATCCACAAGGAAGATGCTTATCTTTATGTGTTTTCCTGCAATTATTTTAAGTACCCTAATTCCGCTTGCTCCTTCAAAGTTATTTTTGCTGATACTGGATTTTAGTTATACCTTTGCAGTTTGTGCCTTTATGCCCCTTATAGATAACTGGGTGGTCAGCGAGACTGCTGATGATAAAAAAATAAGCTATGGCTCCTTAAGACTTTGGGGTTCCATAGGATTTGCAATTACGGCTGCTGTTTACGGGCATTTTAGCATGTCCATTGATGTTGGCTTTATTTTTTACGGAAGGGCATTTTTCTTCCTGCTGCTTTTAATTTTATTTTTTTCCAACAATACCGAAACCTCCCTGCTTCCCGGAACTGCAAAAAAAGAAAATCCAGAAATAAAGGCATTGTTTGCCAAAAAGGAATATTGGCTTTTCTTTGTTTTCCTGTTTATATTTTTTCTTCCGGTAAATGCCGCCGGTTCTTTTTTTCCAAGGCTCTTGCTGGAAATGGGTTCGGATAACCAGACCATAGCAATGTTTAATGCGATTAATGCAATTGTCGAGATTCCTTTTTTCCTTTATGTAAGAAAGCTTACCCATAAAATTGGTCCAAGGGGTCTTATGCTTACAGGCGGCCTGTTCATGATACTGCGCCTATTTGGCTTTGCATCCGCTTCATCCATTCCGCTCATTCTGGCTTCCCATCTCTGTGTTGCGCCATATATTACACTTTTTATGCCCGGCTTTATTTTTTACAGCCATTCCATTGCGCCTAATAATACCAGAGCCTTTACCCTTACTTCCCTTCAGGGTTTTGCCATGGGTCTTGCAGGAATGATTGGCAGTTATTCTGCAGGAATTATTGTAGATTCCAGCGGAATACGCAGTCTTTATTTTTTAGGTTTTGCTTTATGTCTTGCGGCAATGGTTCTTTTTATTTTTTCTTCTTTTTGGCTTAAGGAAAAAAGGGCTAATTAAAACTGCCGATAATCTTTCTTGTCCAGGCCTTGTTGCCGGGCATGAAGGTAGCGGAAAGATCCCATCCATCCTGTTCCCTGTTAATAAAGAGTCTTGTTTTCATACCGTCGCTGTGGGTAATATTCATTCCATCCAGACCGGTGGTCAATTGGTAAAACAATTCATTCATGTCTATTTCTTCAATGTTTATATTAAAGGAAGGTTCTTCCCTGCTTATTTTTTCAAGACAGGTTAGTTCTTTTTCTATCTCATACATTCCGAATAAATCAGAATTTTCCAGGGATGTATTAAGGCAACGCATTAAGGAAAGAATGAGGGGTGTTTCTGTTTTTAGTATATAATGGCTGTCTTTTTTTTCATAATTATTTTCAACAAGTTTAGTTAATTTTTCCCTGTAAAAATTTCCTTCCTCCATGCCGGGACTTGTTTCCGTTAAATCTCCGGGGAAAAAGTTTTTCCGGAAAAAAGTATTGCTAAAATCCGTTAATGCTTCCGGAATCAATAAATGGAAATCCTCTTCCGTAATTTTTTTGTATGGAGAAAAATTTATTTGTGAAAAAACATAATCTTCAAAGGATAAGTTTTTTTCCGGCATTGTTGTATTCCTGTTCAATTTATTCAGTTCTTCCTGAACCCTGCACAGCCTTTTATAATGACGGTCTATCTTCCTTTCCAGAAAACCGGGTTTTATATTGTGAAAAATGCCTTTTCCTTCCTGTCTTACTCCCCATAACATGGCAAGATTGGCCAAAACGGGGAGTTCCTGTTTTTCTTCCTCTTTTAAAGAGTTTATTAAGGTAAAAAGCGAATTAATTAACATATTTTCCAGATCAATATACTATATTTTTTTCCTGAATTTTGCCATACTGAAATTAATGAAAAAAAACAGACCCAATAAATTCATTCAATTTATTATAAATTTTGCTACATCCGGAAAGTATACCGAAAAAAGTGATTTTGGGATTTCAGATTACCTTATCAGTTATGTGTTAATGAATTTTATAAGTGTTTTTGGCGGTGCCATCCTTATAGGATTTATTGTAATGAGGGCAATGGAAGGTAAAATGGAGACAGTTATTGCCTGTTCAATAATGCTTTTAATTGCCGTTTTAACTGTTGTGTTTTCCCGAATGAAGAGGGTAGCCCAGATTGTTCCGGCAGTGATGCTTATGTCTTTTTATGGTCTTCTTTGTATTGCTGTTACCTATCTGGGAGAAGCGGAAGGTTATAACTTTATGTTTATTTACATGTATCCGCTTACGACCATAATGCTTATGGGGATGAAACTTGGTATTTCCTTTTCCGTTAGCTTGTTAATAATACTTTCCCTTCAAATGTTCATTCCCGGTCTTTCACGTTTTGATTATGCATTTACTGCTCCGGTTCATTTGGCAGTAACCTATTCCCTTGTTTTTTCTGTAATGGTTGTCATAGAAAACACAAGAAAGACAAAGGACAGATTAATTAAAATACAGAGCCAGCGTATGCAGGAACTTAAGGAAGAGGCAGAAGCTGCCAATATAACCAAGAGCAGCTTTCTTGCAAATATGAGTCACGAAATACGCACCCCGATGAATGCAATTATGGGGATGTCCGAACTCCTTTTAAGAAGGGAGCTGCCCGATGACGCCAAAACCGATGTTCATGACATTAAACAGGCCGCTTCAAACCTTATCTCCATCATAAATGACATTCTGGATTTTTCCAAAATTGAAGCAGGCAAGATGGAAATTATTCCCGTAAGGTATATGCTTTCATCCCTTATAAATGACACCGTTAATATTATTCGAATGAGAATAGCCGAAAAACCCATTAGGTTTTATACGAATATAGATGCAAATATTCCGAACAACCTTATAGGAGATGAAATTCGCATAAGGCAGATAATCCTTAACCTGCTATCCAATGCAGCCAAGTTTACCGAAAAAGGCCATATAAGCATGAGCATTACCATAGATAGATATGCTGACAGACATATATGGCTTAAATTTTCCGTAAGCGATACAGGGCAGGGAATAAGGCCGGAGGATCAGGCAAAGCTCTTCGGCGATTTCATGCAGATGGATACAAAGAAAAACCGCAGTATAGAGGGAACAGGTCTTGGGCTTGCAATTACCAAACAACTCAGCATTGCCATGGGCGGTGACATTAGTGTGGAAAGCGAATACGGCAAGGGCAGTGAGTTTACCGTAATAATTCCCCAGTTTATAGATTCCAATGAACCAATAGCAACTGTAGAAGAACCGGAAAAAAAGAAGGTTCTTGTATATGAAGGAAGAACTGTTTATGCATTGTCGGTTAGCTGGTCTCTGGATAATATGGGTGTACCTCATACCGTAGTTGGTAATCTTGAAGATTTTATAGAGGCATTAAACAGGGAAGAATTTTATTATATTTTTTCCGGTCATGGACTTTACAATAAAATAACAGACGCCATAAGCAAAATGAATTTCCCGAAGGGAGAAGCGCCGCTTTTGGCTCTTATGGTAGAACTTGGCACCGAAACCTATATTCCAAATGTTCGATTTATTTCCCTTCCCGTGCAGTCCCTTTCAATTGCAAATACCCTTAACGGAATTTCGGAGAGGCATGATTACTTTGACGGCACCGGAGCAGGCAGCATTATACGCTTTACAATTCCCGAAGCAAGAATTTTAATTGTAGACGATATTTCAACTAACTTAAGGGTTGCAGAAGGTCTTTTGACTCCCTATAAGGCAATTGTAGAAACCTGTCTAAGCGGAAGGGAATCCATAGAAATGGTAAAAAGAAAAAATTATGATTTAATTTTTATGGATCATATGATGCCCGAAATGGATGGCATAGAAGCAGCCGCTTTAATAAGAGCCTGGGAAAATGAACAGCGTGAAAGAGGCATGCCCGATATACCAATAATTGCCTTAACGGCAAACGCAGTTTCCGGGATGAAGGAAATGTTTTTGGCAAAGGGGTTTAATGATTTTCTGGCAAAACCGGTGGATATTTCCAAACTGGATGAAGTCCTTGGCCGCTGGATTCCAAAGGCAAAAAGACAGCACAAGACTGTGGATATTGAGCAGACAGAAACCCGGTCTTCTGCTGCAGGAACTGATAACACGGGAAGTATTCCGGGCATAAATATAGAGCAGGGAATTAAAATGACAGGGGGGACAGAGGCTCTGTATTTTCAGGTACTGTCTTTATTCTGCAAGGATGCTTCAGATCGTTTGCCTTATCTGGAAAACTTTCTTTCCGGTCATGATAAAAACAATCTATTACCCTTCATAACCCAGGTTCATGCCCTTAAAAGCGCATCTGCTTCCATAGGAGCTTCCTCACTCTCCGCCCGGGCAGCGGAACTTGAAGCGGCAGGGCATAGGGGGGATCTGGAATATATTGAAGAAAATCTTGTTATTTTTACCAAAGATTTATCGGAATTAATCGAAAATACAGGAATATTCCTTAATAAAAATGCTATAATAAATTCGCAGGTTTCTTCCGGCAATACGACTCTTTTTACAGAGCATTTAAAGAGCCTGGAAACAGCTCTGGAAATGCATAAGGCTGCAGATATTGACCGTATACTGGAAGAGATGGATTCAAATATTCCCGATAAAAAAACAGGGGATATTATTGAGCAGGTTTCCGATCATGTCCTAATGGCTGAATATGAAAAGGCCATGGAGATAATTCGTGATCTAATTGCTATTTTTAAGGATAAACCATAATGAAAACCAAAAAAAATGCCAGCGATAAATTACATTTTGTTTTTCTTTTATTTTCAGTTTCGGCAGCATTGATATGTGTTGTTACGATTGTGGTTTCCATATATATAAGCCGTATGGAAAGAGCGGTAGAGGATAGTACGCATAACCATCTGCTTGCTGCTGCACAGGCTGCATCTACTTATATTACCGTGGAAGAACTGGAATTATTCCATACCATCGAAGATATGGAAAGACCGGAATGGCAGGAAATCAGAACAAGACTAATGCAGTTTGCAGAAGACTACAGGGTTTTATATGTTTACTATTGGCGTTTATACGGCGATGACCAAATTCAATATATAATTGACAACGATGAAGACGAAGAATATATGGTTACTCCCGAATTAATTTTTGATATAGATGATGATCCCACCACGGCAGAAGCCGTTCCCTTTATAATGGCAGGAAATGTCTGGGCTTCGGATCTCGGAGTCTACACCACATCCTATGATGATCTGATTTCCGGGCTGGCTCCCGTATTTAACGAAGACGGCACGGTTTACAGTGCGGCAGGGGTAGATCTTAGCGATGAAATAATAATTAACCAGCGTAATAATATCAGGGTAATGAGGACTGTGCTTTTTACCTCCCTCTTTTTATCCATACTTTCCGGACTGGCAGGTATGTGGCTTTACCGCAACAAGGCATTGCAGAGCGAAAGCAATAGTCTTGCAAAGAGCCAGTTTTTATCCGTTATGAGCCATGAAATTCGTACTCCCATGAATGCAATTACAGGAATGTCGGAGCTCCTTCTTCGGCGTAATCTTCCTGATGATGCCAGACAGGATGTGCAGGATATTAAGCAGGCATCTTCCAACCTTATTTCAATAATAAATGACATTCTGGATTTTTCAAAAATAGAAGCCGGCAAATTGGAAATAATTCCAATAAATTATTTATTTTCTTCCCTTGTTAATGATGCCGTTAACATTATCCGCATGAGGTTAATAGATAAACCCATACGTTTTTATACCAATATCGATTCCAAAATTCCAAACAACCTTTTTGGAGACGAGGTCAGATTAAGACAGATTATACTAAACCTTTTATCCAATGCCGCTAAATTTACCGAAAAGGGTCATGTAAGCATGACAATCACAATGGATAAGAAAACCGAAAAACAGGTTTGGTTAAGATTTATTATTGCAGATACAGGTCAGGGTATTACACCGGAAGATCAGTCCAAGCTTTTTGGAGACTTTGCACAGGTAAATATACAGAGAAACAGGGGCATGGAAGGAACAGGGCTTGGTCTATCCATTTCCAAAAGACTCTGTCTATCCATGGGCGGCGATATAACCGTAAGCAGTGAGTTTGGAAAGGGCAGTGAATTTACTGTTACAATTCCCCAGAACATTAATTCGGAACAGTCCTTTGCAACGGTATCAAGTCCTGAAGCCAAGAACGTACTCATTTATGAAGGAAGAACGATATATGCAAAGTCTCTGGGCTGGTCCATGGAAAACCTTGGAGTTCCATATGTTCTTGTAAATGACGAGGAAGAGTTTGCGGCAGCTCTTGGCAGGGAAGAATGGTTCTATGTTTTTTCAGGCTATGGACTATACGAAAAGATACAGCCAATTATGGATAAGACAGAATTTAAGGGAGGAAATAAACCTCCCCTTGCCCTTATGGTGGAATGGGGAACAGAAGCATTCATTCCCAATGTGCGTTTTATTTCCCTGCCTGTACAGTCCCTTTCAATTGCCAATACATTAAACGGCAAGCTTGATAAACAGGATTACTTTGATTCCGCAGCGGCTGCAACAAATATGATACGTTTTATTATTCCGGGAGCCAGGTTGCTTATAGTGGACGATATTGCAGTTAACCTTAAGGTTGCAGAGGGGCTTATGGCTCCTTACCGTGCAAAGCTGGATACCTGTTTAAGCGGTGAGGAAGCTATAGAAATGGTAAAGAATAATAATTATGACATTGTGTTTATGGATCATATGATGCCGGAAATGGATGGAATAGAGGCAACTGCCATAATTAGGGAGTGGGAAAGGGAGCAATCCAGAGAACCTGTTCCAATAGTAGCCTTAACTGCAAATGCAGTATCCGGAATGAAGGAAATGTTTATCGAAAAAGGCTTCAATGATTTCCTCGCAAAACCAATAGATGTTACCAAACTGGATGAAATTCTTGACAGATGGATAATAAAGGAAATGAGGGAATTTATGGCGGAAAAAGAGGAAACCATAACAATGGGAATATCTTCCGACCTTCTGCCATCGCCGGAAATATCTTCAGGCGGACAGCCGGAAACCAGGGCATCCGGTGATTCCATTCCCGGTCTGGATATTAAACATGGAATTGCAATGACAGGCGGCACAATGGACGGTTATAAAACCGTACTCTCCCTCTTCTGTAAGGATGTGGAAGACAGGATGTCCTTTTTATTGAATGTCCCCGAAGAAGATGATGTAATGCGCTTTGTCACACAGGTTCATGCAATGAAGAGTGCTTCCGCCTCAATTGGAGCGGCAGGTATTTCTGAAAGAGCAGAGGAGCTGGAAGCTGCAGGCAAGGCCAAAGACATGGCAATTATAAGGGAAAAGCTGCCTTCATTCAGGAATGATCTAAGTGAGCTTCTATTAAATATTAAACCCTTTATAGGAAAAAAGGAAAATGTTAACCTAGGTCAATCTTCAGCAGAGGGTTCATCGGCAGAAAACAATAAGAAATTCCTTGCTCTTCTTAATGAGCTAAAAACCGCTTTAGAAGCGGAAAAAGCATCGGAAATAGACCGCATTTTGGATGATCTTTTAAATGAACCGGCATCTTCCAATGTCCGAGAAAAACTGGAAAAGATTTCCGATGATGTGCTAATGACGGAATTCCAAAATGCTATAGAGACCATTGATTATTTAATTAAGGAAAAAACATAAAATATACCCATATTGACAATTTTTCTACCTTTTGGTAGTATTTTTATGTCCTTTGGGGGTGTAGCGAAGTTGGTTATCGCGCTGGCCTGTCAAGCCGGAGACCGCGGGTTCAAGTCCCGTCACTCCCGTAAGAAAAAGTTGCACAAGTGCAACTTTTTCTTTTTGAGTTTTGCACTGACTCTTTGAGTCAGCTTAGCAAAACTCAACACACGGTGCTTCTATAGTATACCATGGCACCGAAAGCTCCCACTCCCAAGATGTCAGCTTTGGTTTCCTCGTTTGTTATGAGCAGATCCGTGCTGGTAAAACGCTCCGGCACTTTAAAGGCAAGTTCTTCCCGCGAGAAATTACAGATAACGAAGAGTTCCTCATGAGCGTAAGTGCGGGTATATGCAAACAGATCTTTGTCATCCGCAAGTAGCAGTTCAAAATCTCCCAGGGTGATTATATCTAATTCTTTGCGTAATTTAATGAGGGTTTTGTAAAAGGTAAAAACCGAATCGCTGCGGTGGATCTGCTCTTCAGCGTTAATCTCGCGGTAGTTAGGATTCAGCATTATCCATGCTTTGCCATCGGTAAATCCGGCGTTGGGTCCGTTATTCCAATGCATTGGTGTACGCGAGTTGTCCCTGCTTTTCAGTCTCAGGTAACGCAGCATATCTTCTTTGCTTATGCGTTTTTCCTCCAGGACTAGGTTATTGTATGCGTTGATGCTTTCCAGGTCGCGGTAATCGTCAAGATTTGCGAAAGGTGCGTTTGTCATGCCCAGTTCCTCACCCTGGTAAATATAGGGCGTACCCTGCATAAAATGAAGGCAGAGGGCCAGCATTTTTGCAGATTTTTCACGTAACGCGCCGTCATCGCCGAGGCGCGAAACAATACGGGGCTGGTCGTGGTTGCACCAGTACAGGCTGTTCCATGCGCATCCGTAAAGACCCTTTTGCCAGCGGGATAGCACTTCTTTCAGTTTTACCAGATCGATTTTTAGATCGCTCCATTTTGATCTTTCATCGCTGTCAAGTTCCATGTGTTCAAAATGGAACACCATGTCCAGTTCCGTGCCTTCGCTATTGGCATAGTGCTTTGCCTCGTCCACAGTTACAAAGACATTTTCTCCAACTGTCATAATGTCGTAACGGCTTAATACTTCCTTCCGCATTTCCTGTAAAAACTCATGGACCCGAGGGCCGTTGGCACAGATCATCTTGTTATCACCGCTAAAATCCAAGGATCCCATAGAAAGAGGTTTGGAGATAAGGTTTATTACGTCCATGCGGAAACCGTCAATTCCCTTGTCCAGCCAAAAACGCATAATGTCATACACTTCTGCGCGCAAAGCAGGGTTTTCCCAGTTCAGATCGGGCTGGTAGGGCGAGAAAAGGCCAAGGTAGTACTGCCCTGTTTTTTTATCCCATGTCCATGCCGGACCGCTGAACCATGCTTCCCAGTCATTGGGCGGCTTGCCGTTTTTGCCGTCATGCCAAAAATAATAATCCCGTTTTGGGTTATCGCGGCTGACGCGGCTTTCGATAAACCAGGGGTGCATGTCGGAACTGTGGTTGACCACCAAGTCCATGACAATTTTTAAGCCCAGCGCATGGGCCTGTTCCAGCAGCCTGTCAAAATCCGCCATGGTGCCGAATTCCGGGTTTATTCCCCGGTAATCGCTGATGTCGTAGCCGTTGTCGCGCATGGGGCTTTGGTAAAATGGTGAAATCCACAGCACATCTACGCCAAGCTCTTTCAGATAGCTCAGCTTCGATGTTATGCCGTTCAGATCGCCTATACCGTCACCGTTGGAGTCACAAAAGCTACGCGGGTAAATTTGGTATACTACTGCCCGTTTCCACCATTCTATTTTCATCGATTAACGTCCCCCGCAAATCCCTCGCATGTGATAATCTGTATATCCAAATTACCTTGTTTTCGATTAACACGCTGCCCTTTCTGGTCCCATTCAAAAAAAATATCGTTTCCAGCATCATCCCGGAACCGGTAATTTCCTGATTCACCGAATGGGCAAAAGCATAATTTGCGATATGAATCAAGATTATTGTCGGCCCAGAATCCGGGTCTTTTATCTTCTCCAAGGTTTAATGCAAGGCATGCTCCGTCCCTGATAAACACAGGTGTTCTTTCAGGGGAAAGTTCTATTGTGTATTTTTTCTCTCCTTCATACCGCTTGCCGCTCCATAAATCGGTAAAATTACCCTTTGGGATGTACACTTCCTTGCGCCCTTGAAGTGTTTCCATAGGAAAAAGAACAGGAAAAATTAAAAGATCTCCCAGCATAAAACAATCTTCAATATCATAGACATTTTGATCGTTAGGATATTCAATGATCAAATGTTTCATCATCGGGAAACCTGTTTCAGAAGATATGATTGCCTGATTATAAATATAGGGCAGTAAATTATACCTTAAGTTTGTATGAAAACGAATTCTGTCTATCAGGCGAGGATCATTATACACCTCTGCTATATTCCAGGGGCTTCGATCATTATTGCCTTTCGCAGACGGCATGATAGCGGCAAATTGACCCCCAGGGGTTTCTGAATGCCACTGCATGATGGGTGAAAAAACAGCAAATTGAGTGGCTCTTTCATAGAGTTCGACACTTGGCAATGCACCTGCAAAGCCTGCAATATCAAAACCCCAAAAGGGAATACCGCTAAGACCGGCACTTAAACCGGCGATCAGTATATTACGAAATTCATCCCAGGTGGACTCCTGATCCCCTGCCCACTGGCAAGGATAGTTCTGCTGGCCTGTGAAACCAGCACGGCTAAAGAGTATTCGCTTTGGACCTATGAACTTATTATAGGCGGCAATATAACTTGAAGCATAAGCGTTTTTCATTTCCGCTCCGCTGCTGCCATCATGGAAACTTATATTGTCATCATAGATAAACTCACCACCGTCAGTTTTAAAACCGTCTACACCCATATCAAGAAGGGGTTTGCGCCTATTAAACCAAAAATTAAAAGTATCAGGATTGGTAAAATCGGGAATCATTGAACCGCTGAACCAGTTTCCTTCAGGAATAGTGTAGGGTTCATCGCCTTTCATAGCACATAATTTCTGTTCCATGACAGTTTTACAATCTTCATCATGAGGATCGCTTACATGCCCTGCATCCAGCTTTCTTAAGGCTGGAATCTGCCAAAGAACAAGCCGTATGTTTTCGTCATGCAGAATATCTATCATGCCCTTGGGATCTTCCCATTTGCCCGGGTTCCAGATATAAAATGTTGCTTCATCACTCCAGGCCTCGATTACAATTACGCTTGCAGGTATATTATGTTTTTTTGCTAACTTAAACTGCTCCATTACCATCTCTTGAGAGTTCCACCTATTACTGGACATCCACACACCGAAGCTCCATTTAGGCGGCAATAGAGGTTTACCATTAAGCTCATAATATCCGCTGATTATTTCAGTTGGCGTACCGAGTATAAGGTAAAGGAGGGGTGACTTTTTCGAAACCCTTATCTCGATGTTTTCACCAAAATTGAATACAGAGGGATAAAGACTATGGGCATAAATCCCAAAGCCCGTGTCTGTAAAGAAAAAAGGCACAGGGCAGTAAGTTAAAGCTCCCTGGTTACAGAACTTTTCTATAACTTTAATTTCTCTGGTCATGCCCTTTTGCTCGACCCTGTCAAAACGTTCACCCATGCCGTAAACTTTGCTGTACTTCGCATGAATGGTAAGAATAAATTCTTCGGCCTCTGCCTTTAAAGTCATGTTTATATTAGGCGGTAAACCGGTAATATCACTTTGTAAGTTTATCTTGATAATACTCATATTTGATCTCTTAAAAATTTATTTGAATTTAATCCAGTATGGAAATAAGTTTTGTATTGTCAATACCGCAGGCTTCTGCAAATTTTGCCATGTTTTCGTAACCGGACATATTACCCGGCTGATGGGCATCGGATCCAAAAAAGAATTTACAACCGCATTCCTTTGCGATTGTATGTATTTTTAAATAAAGATTAGAAAAGCCGTTTTCATTCACAGAGGTTTGACACTTGGCGGTGTAGGCATTTATTTCAATGGCCAGATTTGCAGAGGCAGCAGCACTAAAAAAATTAATATATTGAGAGTCAGAAATTCCTTCAAGAATATCTGTTTCCCATTCAAGAAAACCCAAAGGTATAAAAGGGTGAACAACTCCGCTTCCAAAGCCAAGTTCTGTAACTTCCATAAAACGCCTGTAAAGAAGTTCAGAAACTTCTTTTGGCCCCCTATCTCCCAGATCATGAGGAACAATCAAACCTTTTTGATGGAAATGATTTGCCGGAATCCAGACAAAATCAAAATACTCTTCCGCCAGCTCCTTGTTTAATCCTGCGATTCCGTTTCCAATGTATTCAGTTTCACAGCCCACAAGAATAGTGATTCCCTGGGTAATACCCGAGGTTTCACCCGGGGTTTTACCCGAGGTATTAATAGGGAGCATTTCCTTTATTTTAAGAACATGTTCTATATTCTGCTCTATGTAAAAAGGAAATGCTCCGGGGATCTCTTTAGCCCAGCAGTGATTTGAAAAGCCAATTTTTTTTAGCTCTTGCTTTTTCGCTGCTTCAAGACAATTTTCCACACTTGCTTCTCTGCTTCCGCATCGTGATAAATTTGTATGCACATGGAGATCCCAACAAACCTTCATCTTTTTTTACCTGCGGGGCAGCCTATTGTATCCGTCCATCAATATGGCTATGTAACGCTGAAGTCCTATTGCATTAAGCTGGCGTATATAATTATCCCATTCGTTATCAATGCCGCCCTGGGTAACCCATCTTGCCTGAGTTTGATTTATCAACGAATTTAAATCAACTGTAAGAGCTGCCAGTTCTTCCATTTCTCTTGGGGAGAAAATTATATTTGGAAAGGGTTCCATTACATATGCCTCAGCCATTCTTGCTATTTCCATTTTTAAGCCATCACCGCTTGTGGGATCCAGCCTTATCCTGTCACTAAACCCGGGTTCAATGAACTTTGGTCCAAAATCCCTTAAGCTATTGCCCCAATACATATCACTGGCGCTCATGCCTGGAGGCGGGGAATTTAATGAATAAGTTCCGTCATCATGTTTTGTGATAGATATGCCAATGGGTCCCCAGAGATTTTGAATACTTGCTTCACTCTCATACCATTCATCCAGATAGCGGGCTGCCACTTCCGGCATACTGCAGAATATTGTGATCAGTGCTTCATTACGCATTATGGATAGAAAACCGTTATGATCACCACTGGCATAACGCCTTCCGGTAGGGCCCGCTATTGGCGGAATAGCGATGTTTTGAAAACCCCATTGGCCGAATGTCCCTGATAAAGGAGTCCAGGCCCAGGCCACGCCTACCTGCGGGGCTTCGGGGTTTTGGTGTTTTCCTAATAACATAGCAGAACTTTGAGTATAGGATTCAGGATCTATTAATCCTTCTACCCATAATTGTCTTACCCATCTTATAGCATCCCTGTATTCCGGGCTTGACGGCCAGTGAAAGACCCTTCCATCAATAATCGACATTTGAGACGCACTACTATTGGTAATACCAAAAGGTTCAAGCAAACCTGCCGGTATTCTTTCACCGGTAAAAGAAATCGGGAACTCGTCATTGGGATTTCCGTTTCCATTGGCATCATTGTCTCTAAAAGCCCTTAAAACTGCAACAAATTCATCTAAGTTAGATGGAATACCAAGCCCCAAACGGTCAAGCCATGTTCCATTAATAATAGGCTGATTAGCAACAGTAGACCAGTTCGGTAGGTTCCTTGACATGCTATACATTCTTCCATCAGGAAATGTAGCAATTGAGCGCAGAGCAGGGATTGCCTGCATAGCAGCCCTGTATCTTGGCATATGTTGGTTAATCAAATCATCCAAAGGCAGGAACATATCAAGATTGCCCATAATATCCGTATCATTAAAGACAATGCTTCCAATAATAATATCAGGTAAATTGCCACTGGCAAGGAGTATGGCTTTTCTTTCTTCCCAGCCAACCGAAGAAAATACCTGCCAATTAATCCTGACATTGGAACGTCTTTCCAATTCCACCATCCAGGTGTTATTTATAAATGACTCGCCCATATTGGCATGACGTACTGTTAGAGCAGTTAACTCTACCGGAGTATTAACAATCGGCATCCCTGTAGGATTAAAATTAGTTCCTGCTCCTGCAGCGGAAGGCTGACTTCCGCCGCCTGACCAAACCGTGATTGATGTAATGATTAAAAGTACAGCAGCAAATCCAAAAAAATAAACTTTTTTCATTTTTTTCTCCTAAAAAAATATTTGCATGACATAAAGTCATAATGCACAAAAAGAGCTCCCCAATTAACCTTTAATGGCGCCTATCATGACACCCTGATTAAAATACTTCTGGATAAAAGGATAGATGCACATGATGGGCAGGGTAGAAACAATAATCGCCGAATAACGGATCAGGCTGGCATTACGCAAAGCGATATAAGCTGCCTCTTCTGATCCACTTGGATCCTGCATCTGATGTTCAATGAGTATGGATCTAAGAATTAACTGAAGGGGAAAACGATTATTGTCTTGTAAATATATCAGAGCATTAAAATAGGAATTCCAATGCCCAACCATATTCCATAAAGCAATCACCGCAATAATCGCCTTGGAGAGGGGGAGTATAATTGTAATGAAAAATCTTATGTTTCCGCATCCGTCGATCTCTGCGGATTCTCTTAAATCGCCGGGAACACTGTTCTGGAAAAAAGTCCTGGCAACAATAATGTTATAAACAGACACAGTAAAAGGCAGAACCATTACCCAAAATGTATTGTAAAGACCAAAACGCTGGATATTTAAAAATATTGGAACAAGTCCGCCGGAAAAAAACATTGTAATTAGAAAATAAAAAGTAAAAAATTTCCGGAAAACCAGATCCCTCCGGGAAAGGGCATAGGCAGCAGTAATGTTTACCATTAGATGTATAAGAGTTCCAATTGCAGTGTACAAAATTGTGTTTCTGTAACCTGTCCAGATTGAAGTATTATTTGTTAAAGCTGTGTATCCATCCAGGGTAAAACCCTTGGGGAAAAACCAAACCTGGCCGGTACTCACAGCTGCAGGCTCGCTTAAAGAAGCGATAACAACAAAATACACAGGATAAACTACGATAAGTATGATGACTACAGAAATAAAATAAATAAAAAAATCAAATCCACGGTCAAATCCTGTGCTTTTTACTTTCATTTTACGAAGCCTTGAGCTTGTGAACGCTGAAGTTCCCATATTATCTTCCTTTACCATAAACTGGTTTCACTGAATTTACGCGAAAAATAATTCACAGAAAGCAGAAGTATAAGATTGATCACTGTATTAAAGAGATTGATTGCTGCCGAAAAGCTATACTGAGCGCCTAATATACCTATTCTATAAACATAGGTTGATATTACTTCGCTGGTAGTGATATTAAGACTGTTCTGCATAAGGTATATCTTTTCAAAACCTATGTTCATAATATGCCCGGCTCTTAAAATAAGGAGTATGCATGCAGTAGGAAGCAGCATTGGAAAGTCAATTTTCCAGATCTTTTGCCAGCGGTTTGCTCCATCGATCACTGCCGCTTCATACAGGCCCGGATCTACCGCAGACAATGCAGCCAGATAAATAATGCTGTCCCAGCCTGTATTCTGCCAAACACCTGACCAGACATAGATACTGGAAAAAAGATTGGCCGAACCCATTAGGTTAGGCGCCTGCCTTCCAAAAAGGCGGTAAAAATTACCGATTAGCCCTGCCCCCGGCGAGAGAATAATGAGCAGCATTCCCACAACAACTACGGTTGAAATAAAATACGGCAAGTATGTAATGGTCTGGAATATCCTTTTATAAGTTTTTAAACGCATTTGATTTATTATCAGTGCTAAGAAAATAGGCAGGGGAACCATTACGATTAAATTATAAAAACTGATAAACAAGGTGTTTCTGATTATATTTCCAAACTGAAAGGAGCTAAAAAATCTTGTAAAATGCCTAAAGAGGGGATCTGCCCAAGGACTCCCTGTAATGCCCAAAAACCCCCGGTAATCCTTAAAGGCTATTACAACCCCGTACATGGGCAAATAAGCAAAGAGTAATACCAAAACTACCGCAGGCAGTAATAAAAGATAAAGACCGCGGTTCTTTTTTATTAAGGCCCATTTTGTCATGATCTTCTCCTTGTCATGAGCTTCTCCTTAAGTTTTTTACTGATTTAACAGAACTGCGCTCAGTTATACTGAGGGGCAGTGTTATATCCTGTCTGTCCTTTATTCTTCCTAAACTTAAATCTATTAATGTCTGGGCAGCTATAGTTCCCTTTTGTGCAATATCCTGATGCATTGAAGTAAGGGGCGGAGAACAGCCGCCGGCAAGCCATGTGTCATCAAAACTCATAATAGACATATTTCTGGGGACAGATATGCCTTTTGAATTTAAGCCTTTTACCACACCAACTGCCAAAATATCGGCGCATGCAAAAACCGCTGTTACACCCTTTGGGTTTTTCGCTATACGTTCACCTGAATATTCCCCGTGTTTGAATGAAACTGTTTCATCGAATATAAGGGATTTGTCAAAAGCTATTCCTGCTTCTTTAATGGCATCCTTATATCCTTGAAAACGCCTCTCCATTACCCCCATTTCCTTAATCATCCCTGTGACAAGGGCAATTTTACGGTGTCCTTTTTCAATCAGATATTTTGTTGCCAAATACCCGCCCTTACGGTCATCGATTTGGATGGAATGAAAATTACTGTCCTTGCAATAGCAGTCCACCAGCACAACAGGAATTTGCACGTTTTGAAGTGCCTTATAGTGTTCTTCAAGGTACATGCCAACAATGATAATGCCGTCAAGGCTGCGGGTTTTTGCAAATTGAAGATATGGCTCATCTGCATTTGTTCCGGAAAAAATGACATGATAGCCGTTTTTCCGTGCTGTATACTCAACAAAGGATAGAAATTCCCAATAAAAAGGGTTGGAAAACATAAATTCCTTTCCCGGTTCAGTTTGTGGAATCACAACGCCTATGAGCTTAGATTGCTGGCTTGCAAGGGATCTTGCAGCCATATTTGGCACGTAATCGAGCTTTTGTATTGCGGCATTTACACGGGCAATGGTTTCGGGCGTAAGGGTCTGATGCGCCACCTTATTGATAACATAAGATACCGTAGCAGTAGAAACGCCTGCCTCATTTGCAACATCTTTAAGTCCGACATGCTTTTTCATTAGATGGCCCTCCTAAATACCGCAATGATTCAGATGAAAAAATATCTCACTTAAACGTTTAAGAACTTAAACGCTTAAGTGGATGTTCTCAATATAGCTCACTGTGGAATGGAAGTCAAGCTAAATTTTTCGTTTTTTTATGAAAAAATGTTAAATTCGGTCTTTTTGATTGGCTCCATACATTGACTATTTTTATTAGATAATAACAATATTGGACATGAAATATAAATACGAAACTCACTGCCATACAATGGAAAACAGCAGGTGCAGCCGCATCACCGCCAAAGAACTGGTAGAATTATATGTATCCAAAAATTACACAGGCATTGTTATTACAGACCACTTCACAGGCCCTACTACAGTCCCTTCTTATTATAATTGGAAGGAAAGGGTTGAACACTTCCACCAGGGTTTTGAAGCAGCCAAAAATGAAGGTGAAAAACTGGGCCTTGATGTGTTTTTCAGTTTAGAATATACAGATTTGGGAAACGACTTTCTTTTGTATGGGATAGAGAGGGATTTTTTACTTGAAAATCCTGATTTACCCGAAATAGGAATGACTGCAGTTTTACAGCGTGCACGAGAAGCCGGAGCTTTTATTATCCATGCTCATCCATTTTTAGAAGCAGATTATATTAACTCCATTCGGCTGGTTCCAAATCATGTGGACGCAGTTGAAGTTATGAATGTATACAAAGGAGAAAATTATAATAAACGAGCTTTATGGTATGCCGAGGAGTATGGTCTCTTAAAAACCGGCGGCAGCGATATGCACCATTTTAATCAAAAATTGTCCGGAATTACTGTGGAACATCGTGCAGAAAGCATATTGGACCTTGCAGAACAAATCAAAGCAGGTAAATCTGAGATACTTTAGAGGGGCAGCCGGAGGGGATAGTTCCGGGACGGGAAGGGGTAAATTTGGCCTTGAAACGGCTCATTATTTTTGTTATATTAATGATAGAAGGTAATTAAATGGCAGCCAAGGTAAAACCCGTGCAGCCCACGGAGATAAAAGACAAGAAAATCGCTCTTGAAGTGATTGAACAGATCCGCAAACCCATACCCGCCTCGGTGTATAAGCGCCATAAGAAGCTGGCAGAAAAAATGAAGCCATATTTCAAATAGGGAATATGCGGCAAACATTCGATAAAGTCGGCCGATCCGATGATTTTAAATTTGAAATTCTTACCTCCTCTAAATCATGTAGTGATTTTAGATGTACCATTCCTGAATATAATGACTATTTAAAAAATGATGCCTGGCGTTCTCAA
>Ga0099364_10002031_pt1 | contig 32584 bp, 36 predicted proteins | sample TergutTh196P3_FD_73070 | JGI IMG/M metagenome (GOLD analysis project Ga0099364, IMG submission 73070) | Microcerotermes parvus P3 segment gut microbial communities from Pointe-Noire, Republic of the Congo - Th196 P3 | ecosystem: Host-associated > Arthropoda: Insects > Digestive system > Gut ... | reverse complement strand
ACCCACCGCCGTTCATCTTCTAGGTGCTACACTTTTTCATTTATTTTTGTGACATTTCTATTTTATATAAAACAGCTTGCTCCGCACATCGGTTGGGAATAAGGTGCATCCGCGCGTTGTTACCGAGTGGTTTGTTGAGATACAAAGCGAGTACGGGATCTATTTGCCATATATCGGATATGACGCTTGGAGCGCGCCATACTGGATTGAGGAAATGGCGGGGTATTTTGGCAAGGCGGCTTTAATTCCGGTACACCAAGGCAAGCGCACGCTCTCCGCGCCCATGTACAACCTAAAGGCCGATCTTGCGTCAAAGAAAATTATTTACAACAACAACCCTATTGATAAATGGTGTTTATCAAATACGGTTATAGAAATGGATAAAAATATGAACATCCAACCAAGTAAAGGCAGGAACACGCGGCAAAGGATTGATGGGATGTCCGCGCTCCTTAATGCCTATGTGATTTTACAAGAAAAGCTCAACGACTATATAAATATGATTTAGCGGAGGTGGTTAGATGGGCATATTCTCAAAGCTCTTTGGCAAAGAGCGGGGCACGGCGCACGGTGAAACCGTTGTTGAGGTGCAGGGCGGCGGGCTTGCGGATCTCATGGAGTGGGGAGGCAATATTTACGAGAGCGATCTAGCGCGCGCTGCTATATGGACAAACGCGAAAAACGCCGGAAAGCTCAACCCAAAACATATTAGACGCAATACGGAAAAATATGATGTTTTCCCCGTGCCGAGGATAAAGCGGATCCTTGTGCGCCCAAACCAATATATGAGCATGAGCGTATTTATAAACAAACTCATAGTGCAATGCTTAAAGAAAAACAACGCCTTTGCGCTCATTAAGTTTGGCGCGGACGGGTGGCCGGATGGCATATATCCAATAACATATAACAGGGTTGAAGCCGTGGAGAGCCACGGCTTTTACTTTGTCCGGTTTTACCTTGCGGACGGGCGGCAAATGACCGCGCCATATAGCGAGTTAATACACTTGCGGATCCACTTTGACGAAAAGGATCTTTTTGGCGAGAGCAACCAAAGGGCTTTGGGCGCAATTATGAGCGTTGTGCAAGAAACCGACAAAGGAATTATAGGCGCAATAAAAAAATCCGCAATAATCCGGTGGATCCTCAAGTTTAACGGCGTTGCAAACCCCGATGACAAGCAGCTCGCGGTTGATACCTTTGTTAAAAACTATTTATCAATCGAAAACAGCGGCGGCGCGGCGGCAACCGATCCGAGGTATGAGGCGGTACAAGTAAAGCCGGAGAATTTTGTACCAAACGCCGCGCAAATGGACAGGGCAAAAGATCGCATACACTCATACTTTGGCGTTTCCGATGCAATTATTCAATCAAGGTTTAGTGAATTTGAGTGGAACGCCTACTATGAAAACACAATAGAGCCTTTTGCCATACAGCTTTCCGAAGAATTTACAGAAAAGCTATTTACCCAAACCGAGCGCGATCACGGCAACACTATCATATTTGAGGCCAACCGCCTCCAATATGCAAGCAATAACTCCAAAATCGCCGTTGCGCGTTTCCTTGCAGACATTGGCGGCGCAAACCTCGATCAAATCTTGGAGATTTTCAACATGGCACCAATAGGCGGCGATGAGGGTAAACGCCGCGTGCAAACCCTCAATATGGTTAATGCAGATATAGCCGATGAATATCAATTAGGCGAGCCGGACGAAAAAGAACCGGACGGCACCGAGAAAGGGGAAAACAACGATGAGCAAAACAAAACTTGAGCGCGCGGAGTACATGGCCGCGCAAGGGTGCCAGTTTAGGCATTTTGTAAACTTTGAGATCCGCACGGGCGGCGAGGGGGAAGGCGAGGCGGGCGCGCTCTATGTTGAGGGGCTTGCAACGCCGCTAAACTCCCCAACGGTGCTTTACTCATACGATGGTGTTGACTATAAAGAGGTTGTTGACGCCCGTGCTTTTGACGGCGCGGACATGAGCGATGTTATTTTCAACTATAACCACGGCGGCAAGGTGCTTGCGCGCACGCGCAACAACACTTTGCGGATTTGGGTAGAAGCCGATGGCCTCCGCGCCCGCGCGCGGCTTGACGGCACCGAAAAAGGCCGCGAGCTATACGAGGAAATCAAAGGCGGTTACATTGACCGCATGAGTTTTGCCTTTAGCGTTGCGGAAAGCGCATACAACGTGGACACCCACACGCGCGCAATACTCAAGGTAAAAAAGGTTTACGATGTCGCGGCGGTGGATATTCCCGCCTATGATACAACCTCTATAAGCGCGCGCAATTCCTTTGCGGTGGAGATTGCGGAGGAACAAAAAGCGGCGGTGGCCGCGCGCTTGCGCAAAGAGGTATTGCAAACAACACTCACAGAAACAATCAAATTTTATGGAGGTATTCAAAAATGAACAGAGAGCAAATACTAAAAAGGCTCCGCGAAATTGCGGACGAACTCAAATCGGATGGCGCGGACGTTGCCGCCCTCGACAAAGAATACAGGGATCTGCAATCGGCTCTTGCCGCCGCCGACCTCCGCGATGAGGTTATCAAGGGCATAGCGGGCGGCGAGGAAGCGCGCAAGATTGACAACATCGAAAAACCGGAGACCGAGGCAGACAAACGCGGCAAGGCTCTCATTGAGCAACGCGCCGTTACTGTCAAGGCGGGAAATATTATATTGCCGAAACACACAAGCTCATCCATAAACCCTACATTTAACGAGGTTTCAAGCCTCATTGACCGCGTTGCACACATGGAGTTGCGGGGCGGCGAGGCTTTTTCACAGCCGTTTATCAAGGGATATGGCGCGGGTGACTATACCGAGGAAAACGCAAACTATGCGGATGCGGAGCCTGTATTTGGTTATTCCGATATTGGAAAAACCAAAGTAACGGCCTATGCAGAAACAACCGAGGAAGTGCGCAAGCTCCCCGCTGCCAACTATGATGCAGTTGTGCAGGGCGGTATAAGCAAGGCGATGCGCAAGAAAATAACCCGTGAAATCATGGTGGGCAACGGTGCCAACGGCCACTTTGCGGGCATTTTCCACAATCCGGCAGATGCCGCCAAGCGGGTTATCGATCCGGCAACGGACATAACCAGCATTACCACAATAGACGAGCACACGCTTGACGAGATTATATTTAGCTATGGCGGTAGCGAGGATGTTGAGGATGCCGCCGTGCTTATCCTCAACAAGCGGGATCTCCGCGCCTTTGCAAAGGTTAGGGGCGCCGACAAAAAGAAAGTGTACGAAATCAAAACCAATGGTAACGCGGGCACCATTGATGGGATCCCCTTTATCATTAACAGCGCGTGCGCGCCCATATCGGTAACGGGCACGGCGGCGGGCGCATACTGCATGGCTTATGGCTCGCTCTCCAATTACCAAGCAGTTACTTTTTCCGGCGTGGATATTCAATACTCCACTGATTTTAAGTTTAGACAAGGCAACATTGCCCATCGTGGATCCGTTATGATGGGCGGCAACGTAGTTGCATACAACGGCTTTGTGCGCGTCAAGAAAGCGGGCGGCGCGTAACACTTGAAAGGGGGCGCAAGAGCGGTGGATCTTCTTGAAATTGTAAAAAAAGCATTGCGCGTTACTCACAATGCTTTAGATGACGCGGAAATAATACCGCTCATTGATGCCGCTAAAAAAGAGCTAACTATTGCCGGAGTAGCTTATATTAACGATGCCGATCCGCTCATTGTCCGGTATGTTGCGGCCTACTGCAAAGCGCATTTTGGCTATGACAACCCCGAAGCGGAGCGGTTTGAGCGGATCGCCAACTCGTTAAAGCACAGCCTCACCCTCATTACCGAGTACAACACGGCGAAACCAACGCCGGAGGGAGGGGGCGGCGCGGTTGGGTAAATGGAGTGATGTTATTGCCCTTATTGCCACAACCGAGGAAACCAACGAGCGAGGCTTTTACCTCCCGCCAACCGAAACACGGCGGGAGGTTTTTTGCAATAAAAAATCCGTTGGTTTCAAAGAGTTTTATACATCGGCTCAAGCCGGAATGGTTACGGAGCTTAAATTTATTGTGCGTGCCGATGAGTATGGCGGCGAAAGCGTTGCGGAGCATGAGGGCAAGCGTTACAAGGTAACGCGCAACTATGACACAACGGCCATTGGCGGCGCGCGCTCCGGCTCCGGCGAGTTTGTAGAGCTTACAGTTACCGACCTTGCCGCGCGCGAGGCTGAACCGGATGGAGGTGGCGGCGATGGCTAAATTCAAAGTGACGGGCTTAGAGGAATTGCAAAAACAAATGATGAAGCTTGGCGCGAACGCAACAAAAGCCGTGCCGCTCATGCTTGAGGCGGGTGCAGAGGTGCTTATTAAAGCTCAACAACAAGAGGCATCGCAGCTTAACATCTCCGGCAGAAGCAAAGGCGCGCTTGCGCGCTCTATTAAATCGACTAAAACGAAACAAAGCAGGGGTATATCGTATTTAGAGATTTACCCGCAAGGCGTGGACAAAAGCCACACCAAAAAGGGCGTGCGCAACGAGGAGAAAGGCTTTAGGCTTGAGTTTGGCCGATCTAATATGTCACCGCGCCCGTGGATGTCGGTAGCGAACGAAAAAAGCAACGCCGCCGTAAATGATGCCTATCAAAGAGTATGGGAGGCGCACAATGGGAGCGGATAACATCATACAGACCGCGCTTGATACCGTTGGCGTGCCCGTTGCGCGCGCGCATTTGAGGACGGCCAAAGGAGCGGCGAAACCCAAAGCATACCTCACATACCGCCTCATATACAGCGCGGGCGCGCTCCACGCGGACGATGACAGCGAGGTCGATGAAAGCACTTGGCGCGTTAGCTTGTTTAGCCGCGAGGACTATACCGAAACGATCCGCGCTGTTGTGCGCGCTCTCAAAGCCGCTGATTTTTACGGCGTGACGGTTGAAGCGGAGCAATACGAGGATGACACGGGCTATTACCACATATCAATTGGCGCAAAATATTTAATAATGGAGGAATGACCGATGGCAACAATAGGCTTGCGAGATTTATTTATTGCCAAAATCACCGAGGGTACAAACGGCGTAGAAGCATATGAAACGCCACGCCGCTTGGCTAAAGCAATCAGCGTGGAAATGTCCACCGAAATTGCGGAGGTCAAGCTTTTTGCCGATGACGGCGTAGACCGTATAGAGAAAGAATTTGTTAGCGGCGGCTTAAAGCTTGACGCTAACGACATTGAGAACGAGGATGCCGCCGAGATTTTAGGCCAAACCATCGATGACAATGGCGTACTCATTGCCGGAGAGAATGACGATCCCCCATACTATGCCGTGGGCTTTCGCGCGAAAAAGCGCGGCAACGTGTACAAGTATGTTTGGCTCTTAAAGGTAAAGTTTAGCATCCCTGATGAGAGTTACAAAACAAAAGGGGAAAGCATCAACTTTCAAACGCCTAAAATTGAGGGCGAGTTTATCAAGCGCGAAAAGGATGGCAACTGGAAATTTGACCATGTTGGCGCAACCACCGATCCCGTATGCTCCAAATGGTTTGAAAAGGTTTATGAGCCTGCATTCGCGAGCGGTGCCTCCGGTGGCGGCAGCTAAAAACAGGAACCGCGCGAGCGGGTAAAAAATTGCAAAGGAGGACAAGGGGAGGCCGCGCGCCTCCCCTTTTACTGATTATGAGCACAATAAAAGACGGTAGATTTTTAATAGAGCTTGACAAACCGAGAAAGCTTTTATTTTCGCTAAACGTACTTGACGAAATGCAAGACAAGTTTGGCGGCTATGACAAATTAGGCGATGCGCTTTCCGGCGCGGGTACAATCAAAAATCTAAAATGGCTCCTAACCCGCCTTATAAACGAGGGCGCGGATGACGGGGAACCGGAGGTTGACGAAATGGCCGTGGGCAAGTTGATTCACGTTGGAAACCTCGTTGAAATCAAAGAGGCAATTTTTAAGGCGTTCTCAATCGGAACCACGGGCACGCCGGAGCCGGAGGAACCGGATCCGGATGACGAGGACGATGAGGACATTGACACAAAAAACGCGGAGGCGGGCGGGGCGTAATTGACCTTGCCCGCTTTCTTTATATCGGCGTTACCCTCTTGCGCTTTTCAGAGCGCGAGGTTTGGAGAAAAACGCCATACCAAATAACGGCTCTTTTCAAAATACACAAGGAATTTCATCCGGATCGCTTTAAGCCGGAGCCGCCAGAGGGCGCGGATGCTATTGATATTGCGTTAGGGGGATTATAAGTGGCAGGGAATAACGAAATTAAAACCAAATTAAGCTTTGACGGTGAAAAAGAATATAACAACGCGGTTAAAGACATAAATTCATCACTCAATCTAATTGGCGCGGAAATGAAGCTTGTAACCGCCGAGTTTGCAAACAACGCAACGAGTACCGAGGCTTTGAGCGCGAAAAAAGATGTTTTACAGAAAAAGTTTACAGAGCAAGCCGCCAAGGTGCAAGAGGCTGAAAAGGCTTTGGCGGCTCTCAATTCACAGGAAAGCAAAAACACCGATCAAATAAAACGCTTTGAAACGGCTTTAACAAACGCAAAAGCCGAAATGACAAAAACCACAACCGAGATTGGAAACCTCGACAAGCAAATACAGGCCGGGGCCGATGGCAAGGAAAATTACAAAAAAAAGGTTGAGGAAATTGACAAAAGCCTTAACTCTCTTGGCACCGAACTCAAGATGGTTGATGCACAATACGCCAACAGCGCAGACAGCGCGAAGAGTGCCGCCGCCAAAAAAGAGGTTTTAACAAAAATTCTTGGCGAGCAAGAAAGTAAGGTTGGGGAACTAAACGCCGCATACCAAAAAGCCGTGAAAGAGAGCGGCGAGTTATCCGATGAGGCAATTAAGCTTAAACAAGCCATGATGGAGGCTCAAACGGGCGTATATCAAACTGAAAACGAAATTAACAACCTTGGCGATACCGCAGACGATACAGGCGATAAATTTTCCAATATGGGAAACAAGATCGGCGGCGTACTAAAAGTCATAGGCGTTGCAATGGCCGCTGCGGGTACGGCAATAATTGCATTAGGCACGGCGGCCTTTTCAGTAGGCAAAGATTTTGACGAAGCATACGCACTTATACGCAAATCGTCCGGGGCTACCGGTGAGGAATTCGAGGCACTAAAAGAGAGCGCACGAAATGTTTTTGCGGGTGTGCCGGATTCAATAGAGGTTGTTGCCGACGTTTTATCAAGGCTTAACACATCAACCGGGCTATACGGCAAAGAACTTGAAGGCTTAACGGACTTGACGTTGAAATATGCAAGGGCAAACGGAACAGACGCGGCTACTTCAGCAGATATATTAGGGCGTTTAATGAACGCTATGGATATGGACGCTTCAGACCTAGCAAAAACGATGGATCAGCTTACCCTAGCTTCGCAAATGAGCGGGATAAATGTAAACGACTTATCGAACTACATAATATCCGCCGGACCGGCCTTTGAAGAAATGGGCTTTAATGTGGAACGCTCAATAGGGTTATTCGCGTCTTTTTACAAGGCGGGCGCAGAGCCAAAAGAAGTATTATCTTCACTTAATATCGTCTTAAACCGTATGGCAAAAGAAGGGGCAGCAAGCGCTGAAGACGCATTTAACGAATTGCTTAAATCTATAGAGGAAGCCCCGGACATTTTGTCGGCAACTTTAATAGCCAGTGAATCGTTCGGTTCAAAGGTGGGCGCAAAAGTCGCGGATGATATACGCGCTGGAAGGTTTGAGGTTGACGATTGGGTAGAGGCGCTACAAGGCGCAGAAGGCGTTTTGGAGGCAACCGCCGCCGAATCGGAAACTTTCGCCGAAAAATTCCAAAAAGCACAAAATAAAGTCAGTTTGGCGATTGAACCGCTTGGAAGCGAAATCTTAGAAACTTTTACAGGGGTTTTAGACGCTTTTTCCGAAAACGGATTGACGGGCGCAATTGGGGAAATCAGCAACGCAATAGAACAGATTGTCGGGGAAACCGTCAAATTTATAACCGATAGTGCGCCGTTAGTTATGGAAGCAGGCGTGGAAATCGTCAGCAGCCTTATAAAAGGCATAACCACCGCCGCGCCGACAATTATTAACGGCGTTTTTCCGATAATAATTGAATTTGTAAAAACGGTAACGGAAATGTTGCCGGATATACTGCAAGCGGGTATAGATATTCTTATCGCGCTTATTGACGGAATAGCCGCCGCCCTGCCTACGCTTGTACCCGTGGCCGTGGACGTGCTTATGCAGCTTATACAAGGATTGATAGACAATACCCCCTTGCTTATCGACGCGGCCTTACAGCTTGTTGTAGGGCTTGCGGAAGGGATTATTGCGGCACTCCCCGTGATTGTGGCGGCAATCCCTCAAGTAATAAGCGGCCTCATATCCGCTATCTATGGCAGTATTCCCATGATTATTGAGGCGGGGATCGAGCTTTTAACCTCGCTTGTGGAGGCGTTGCCGGAGATAATTACCGCCGTGGTGGAAGCTATACCGCAAATCATTGACGGGGTAATTACGGCGGTAACACAATCTATACCTCTCATAATCCAAGCGGGTATTGATTTGTTTATTGCCTTGGTGGAGGCGTTGCCGGAGATCATTGTTGCCATTGTCGGCGCAATACCGCAAATTATAACGGCGGTACTCAATGCGCTGATTGACGCATTGCCGCAACTCTATATGGCTGGTGTTCAACTATTTATTGCGTTGATTGAAAACCTCCCCGAAATCATAACGGGGATTGTTTCCGCGATCCCCCAAATTTGGCAAGCAATTTTTGAAGCTATCGTTAGCTACTATTCGCAAATGCCGGAAATTGGCTTAAACCTTATCTTGGGGCTGAAAGACGGCATACTAGGCGCGGCGGGTGCGGTTTTGGACGCTGTAAAAAATGTCGGCGGCCAAATACTAGACGGCATTAAAGGCTTTTTCGGTATCAATTCCCCGTCAACCGTTTTCGCTGAAATCGGTGGCAATCTTGCGGAGGGTATCGGCGTTGGCTTTGAGGGCGAGGCCGGAGATGTAGAAAAGACAATGGCCGGAGCGGTTAGCGGCGCGGGCGCGGTGACAGCGCAAGAGGCCATAAGCGCCATCAACAACGGAATTATTGCAAACATCTCACAACTAGACCAAGCCATCAACGCCATTGTTGAAAAGATACTAACCGCACTCACGGCGCAAAACCAAAAGTTTGTGAACCAAGGCCGCGAGATTGACAAACAACTTGGCTCCGGCATGGTTTCCGGCATACCGGAAATTACAAGCAAGGTGCCGCAAATTGTTACGGCCATTGTAAATGCGTTTCATGACGGCTTGCCGGAGTTTAGGCAAATCGGCGTTGATATGGCGCGCGGAATTTGGGCGGGGTTTGAAAGCCAACAGCAATGGCTCATTAACAACGTGCGCGAAATGATGCGCGAAATCACGCGGGCGGCACAAAATGAAATGGACATCCGATCCCCCTCCCGCGTGTTTGCTGAAATCGGGCGGTTTATGGCTCAAGGTTTGGGGCTTGGCTTTGAGGGTGAGATGCAAAAGGTTGAGCGGGCAATTAGGAACTCCATACCGCGCGAAATTGACGGCAGGCCGGAGCCGAAACCCCCGCGCCCGTCCAAGATCCCGCGCGGAGAGGATAAAGAGAGCAGCAAGGGCGGCGGCGTGATCGTGCAACAAAACTTTTATGTTGACGCGGGCGATTATGCAAAACAGCAAAAAGAAGCGGAAAAGAATTTCAAAATGATCGCACGCGCATTGGCATAATAAAAAAGGGGGCGTGATTGTGCGCAGAATAGAGCGGCTTACATACACAAACGAGCGAGGCGAAAGCATTGAGTTTTCGCACGCCTCCATTTATCACACAAACGAGGTTAGCGGGCTTTCAGATATTCGCAACGCCATTTACTCTATAAGCTCGATGGGGCAAGACGGCGACACATACCTTGGAAACCGCATACAAAGCCGTGAGATTGAAATTGTTGGCAGTATTGCCACACGGGATAAAACCGAGGCTCTAACAATGCGGCGTTGGCTCAACCATGTGTTAAACCCCCAAATTGGCGCAACGCTTGTTTATGAGTACGGGGACTTTAAGCGCGTCATTGATTGCCGCGTTGACAATGCGCCCATGTACAACCGCGCCGCCATTATGCAGGGCTACACCGTGCAACTAATTTGCCTCAACCCGTTTTGGCGGGAGGAAACCGAGAGCATGACCGCCATCGCCGCTTGGTTGGGGCTTTTTGAGTTTGAGCTTGAAATACCAATTGAGGACGGGATCGAGATGGGGCGGCGCGAGCCGTCCATGATTGTCAATGTTTACAATGAGGGGGATGTTAGGGCGGGGATCCGGATCGACTTTCGCGCGCTTGGCACCGTTGCAAACCCCTCTTTGCTCAACATTAGCACGGGAGAAAAAATACAAATCAACTATACCATGCTTGCGGGCGATGTTTTGAGCGTTTCAACCTACTATGGCGGCAAAGAGGTTACATTGAGAAGCGGAGGCCACACAATAAACGCTTTCCGCTTTCTTGATCCCGATAGCTCATATTTACAACTTGAGGTTGGAGATAACCTTTTTAGATATGACGCGGCAAGCAACGTGGATGGCCTTGAGGTTTCCATATTCCATAATAACCAATATTTGGGGGTGTAGCGGATGGAGATAAACGTATATGACACCAACATTACCCCGCTTGGCGTTATAGAAAAAATACAGTCTTTTATGTGGATCCGGAGGTATTGGGCGTGCGGTGAGTTTAAGCTGCTAGTACCGTTTACGCCGGAGCACGCCAACTTACTTGAAAAGCACCGGATCATTATCCCGCGCGGGCGAAACGAGGCCGCACAAATCCGGTATTTGGATATTAGAAAAAATCTGGAGGGTGTTGAGGAAATTGAGGTACAAGGCCGGATGCTTACATGGTGGCTTGATAAAAGGATTGTAAGAAACCAAATCATAACCAATAACAACACCCAAAATATAATGGCGCGCATTGTTAGCGAGAACGTAACTGCGCCGACCGATCCGAGCCGGATTATACCCGCGCTTTCTATTGCCAGTATGGAGGATTTGGGGAGCGGTAATATTGAGTATGCATCCGAGCCGTTCATCTCTTGCCTCTTGGCGTGCGAGGACGCGGCAAAGGCGGCTAAATTGGGTTTTAGGGTTACAACGGATATACGGGCGCAAAACCACGCATTTTCTATCTATAAAGGCCGCGAATTGACCGCCGACCAAAGCGAAAACCCACCGTGCGTTTTCTCGCAAGAGTTTGATAATATTCTTGAGCAACAATTTACAAACAGCATAGAGCATTACAAAAGCGTTGCCTATGTGGGCGGCGAGGAAAGAGAGGACACCCCGCGCCAAATAGTACAGGTGGGCGGCGCGGAGGGCTTGGCGCGCGATGAGGTATTTGTTAATGCAACCGATATAACCCAAACACACCGAAACGCACAGGGCGCAGAGGTTACAATAACGCTTGCGCAGTATCTGGCGTTGCTTGCCTCGCGCGGCGCGTCCGAGCTTGAGCAATACGCGGAAACCCTCAACTTTGCCTCCAAAATCAACACTCACAGCAATTTGGAGTGTGGCGTTGATTTTGAGCTTGGGGATCGCGTTACTTGCGTTAATAAAAAGTGGGGGATCCGGATCAACGTGCGCATTACAGAGGTTGCCGAAACTCACCAAGCGGGCAGAACCGATATTGATATAACTTTTGGGGAAAGCTTGCCAAGCATAATAGACCAATTAAGGAGGATGGGTTGAATATGGAAAGATCGGCTTTTTTCAATTCCGTTGGCGGTGATAGAAGATACAAAGCGGAGGAATTTGCGGAGTATTTCAACTCATTTATTGGCAATGGCGTTTTTCCGCAACCGTCCACGGGCTTGCAAGTCATAGCAAACAACAACATGACCGTAACCATACGAGCGGGTCGCGGGTGGATTAACGGGTATATCTACAATAACCCCCGTGACCTCGCGGTGACACTCAACACCGCCGATGGCGTGCTTTCGCGCATTGATCGCATTGTACTCCGGTGGGATATGCAAGAGCGGAGAATAAGCGCGCAAGTAAGGCAAGGCACCTTTTCCGCAAACCCCGTGCCTCCCCCTATTACCCGTAACGTAGAAATATACGAGCTTGCCATTGCCGATGTACTTGTGGGCGCGGGTGTTATCGAAATAAGGCAGGCGAACATCACCGATCTCCGGTTTAACACGGCTCTTTGTGGAATTGTGGCCGGAGTAGTGCAACAAATCGATCCCTCCGCAATTACCGCTCAATTTGATGCCTTTTTCGCGGACTATAAACCCCGCATTGAGCAGGATTATAACGAGTACACCGTTAACATTGCATTTTTCTATGACCTATACAGGCAAAACGCGCTTGAGAGGTACAATGCTTACTCCGCGCATTTGGGCGCGCACGAGCGGAGCGCGGATGCCGCCTTTGAGGATTTTCTTGTATGGCTCAACAATTTCAAGATAGAGGGCACCGAGGAATTTACACAATGGTTTGATACCATACGCGGTATACTGGATGAGGAAACAGCGGGCAAGCTCTTACAGCTTATACAAGAGCTTGAGGGGCGCACGCCAACGGTTGTTATTGGCACCGTGGAGCATGATTTGAGGCGTTACCCGCATTGCGCGTTATATGTGGCCGATGACGGCGCGGGCGCGTCCGGCGCGGGTACAGGCGGCGCGGGGGGCGGCAACCTCTTTAGTGTACCCGCCGAGTTTGAGCTTGACGGCTTTAACCGCATAACCGTAAAAACCATCGCGCAGCTTGCCACCAACACCGAGATCCATAAAATCAATGAGCATACCTTTGGCTTTGCCGCGCCCGCCCAAAAAACGAGCGCGATTTTAATTTTAAGATAGGAGGACAGGCGCGATGCTTCAAAAGTTAGTAAAAACTCAACCGGATTGGCACGAGCCGCTAAACAAGAACGCCGATATTATAGAGGACAAACTAACCCTCAAGGCGGTATGCACCTATGACAGCGCGGGGAGCGTGTACAATCTTGTGTTCCAAAACATACCGGAGGAAATTGAGATCCAGTTACCGCAAGGCCTGCCGGATCTCTTTTCGGTTGTAACCCGCCTACCAAATGATTTTGTAGCGGGCGCGGCTTTCCGTATTGGCGGCGCGCTCTTTACCCCGCAAAATGCCGCTTTTAAGGCGCGCGATGTTCTTACAATCAATTTTGACAGACCGGAGCAAGCTTGCTTTTTTGCAAGCGGCGGTGCGTCAATTATTCCCGCCGCGTTCACAATCCCCGCCGCTTCATGGCAACCCTCCGCGGCATACCCCGGTTACGATTACGAAGCAACACTGCCCGTACCGGGCCTTACCCCGGACGACCTCATCCGCGCCGACTTTGACCTCACGTCACTGATTGACGCAGAGGGCGCGGAAATAGCGGCGGCGGGCGACACCGCGGAAGGCAGCGCGGTATTTTACGCAAAGGCACAGCCGGAAAGCGGCTTGTCCGGCATGTATACAGTTTATAAGGCGGTGGTCTAAATGTTATCAACAAATGCGGGGAAAAGGGGAAACGCAATACCCCCTATAACTGAACCGGGCTTTACTTACACCGGAACTTTCAATGTGACAGAAGATGCAGAATACCGCATTTTGCGTCTTCTTACAAGCGGCACATTAACACTTGACCGTTCTATGAATCTTGACATATTTCTTGTTGGCGGCGGCGGGGGCGGTTCAGCCGTACAAAACGGATCCGGAGCCGGAGGCGGGTACACTAAAACTTTCAAGCAGAGTACAGATGGGTGGACCGATGGCCTTGCACCGTATGTAGTATCCGGGATCGGTGAAATTGTAACGATTGGCGCAGGGGGCGCGGCTTCTACAGGAAGCGGCGGCGGTACAGGCGGATTCACACAATTTAGGGACGCTACATACCGGGCGAATGGAGGAACCGGAGCTTTGCATACTACCGGAGGTCCTGCTGGTAATGGAGGTTCCGGCGGCGGTCAGCTTAACAATAGCGGCGGCTCAGATGGGAGCGATGGATTACCGTTTACAGGCAATGTAAGAGGTATAGGGCAAGGCCACACGACTCGCGCATTCGGTGAGCTTACCGGGCAATTATACGCCGGGGGCGGTGGAGGAGCATCTAACAATGCTGCAAATGCCCCAGGTGAGGGCGGAGCCGGGGGCGGCGGGCGCGGCGGCGTAACGACTTCTCAAGGTACAGCGGGTCAAGCCAATACAGGCGGCGGCGCAGGTGGAGGTTCTTCCGGTACTCCTGTAGCCGGGGGCTCCGGCATAGTTTTAGTAAGATGGAGGAAATCAGCATGAGGTACGCAATCGTTAAAAACGGCATGGTAGAAAATGTTATTGAAATCCATCCTATGAACGCAGCGGAGTTTCCAACTGCCGTACAATCAGACATAGCTTCTATTGGGGATGAGTACATAGACGGCGCTTTTTACCGGGACGGCGAAGAAGTAAAGGCACCTCATACTATATTGCTTGCAGAAATCGCGGATTTGACGCAAGCCGTGGAAATCCTCATGGGCGGGCGAGAGGGTGAGGCGGTTGCCTTGGATCCGCGCTCCGCGTCTTTGACGCACACAGAGCGGGCGCAAATGCACGTTGAGGCAATCCAAAGCGCGGCAACCCTCGTTTTGGACGACGCGGCTAAGAAACAATAATTACAACAGAGAGAAGGCGGCACAAATGGAGGGGTACCAAGTCTTACAGTTTGAACTTGCAATAATCGGGCTTATTCAATCGGTTGCTGTTGTTATTATAGGGGGGCTTTTTGCCCGCGACAGTAAAAAAAGAAAAAAGCAGCTTGAGAACGCCGAGGCAAGGGCAATTTTGCGCGCAGAAGAAAGCCTGCTTGCAATAAAACTCATGTCAGCAAGCGTTAATTTAGGAACAGCAACAGCGCAAGCCATCAAAGAGGGGGCGACAAACGGCGCAATGAACGCCGCGCTTGCAGACGCGGCCAGAGCCGAGGAGGCATACCAACACTTTATTAAAGAGGTTGCTGTTAGGCAGATAGCTAAAAATACAGAATAACAGGGGGTGAAATTATGGATTTTATAAGCTATATTGACGGCGCATTGCTTGTGCTTGTGCCGGTGCTGTACTTCATCGGGTGGGCTATAAAGAAAAGCGGCAAGTGCGACGGCCGCATACCGTTAATCTTGGGCGGCTCGGGTGTGCTGCTGGCCGTCCTTTGGGTGCTTGCCACACATAGCATAGCAAACTATCAGGACGCGCTTATGGCGGCGTTTACGGCCATTGTGCAGGGTGCGCTTTGCGCCGCCGGTGCTGTCTATGCAAATCAAATTAAAAAGCAAAGCGGGAAGGATGAATAACAATGAGTAAAAGGGTATTTATTGGCGTAGGCCACGGCGGCAGCGACCCCGGAGCGGTTGCAAACGGCCTAAAAGAAAAGGACATCAACCTTGTCATGGGCTGTATGATGAAAGTGGAGCTTGAGCGGCACGGTGTAGAGGTGGGCATAACCCGCAAAACCGACATGAACGATCCGTTACACGCGGGGATCGCGATGGCAAACGCCTTCAACCCCGACATTGCCATAGATGTACATACAAATGCCGGGGGCGGCAAGGGGTTTGAAATTTACCGGCAGCAAACGACAGGCAATCCGGCGCAGGCTTTGAAGCTGGCGCAATCTATAGAGAAGCGCGTGCTGGAAATCGGGCAGAACAGCCGGGGCATCCGGGGAGAACGCGCCCCACTCCCCGCGCCGAATAATTTTATATTCGGCTGGCTTCGGGAAGTGCGCTGCGCTGCCGTGCTTACCGAGTGCGCCTTCGTCGACAACGCGCAGGACGTACAGTTAATCAATACAATCGAGAAGCAAGAGGTTTTCGGTGTAGCCTATGCAAAAGCCGTGCTTGATTATTATGGTATGGAGTGGCAGCCCGCTCAGACTGAAAAAGAAGCGCAGATCATCTTATACGGCGTTATGCAACAGGTTATTGCCCTGTCAAGCGAGGAAGGCGCGAAGCGGTACGCCGCCGAAATGAACAAACTACATAAAGACCAGTTTTGGTTTATCATGGAGAAAAAGGCATAATGTTTGACCACATAAAAGAGCCGTGTTGTAAATGCGGCGCGAGGAAATGCCGCACGAAACCAAAGTGAGCTTTGAGGCATGGTTACAGGACAGTTAAAACAAACACCCCTTGCGGATCCTTTACAGGAAACCGCAAGGGGCTTTTTTGATGCCAAGAATTTTTCCATTGTTTTTTCCATTATTAAAACCCCTAAAACCCGCCCAAAACAGAAGTAACGGACGCAGCGAGGTAAAAAACAAACACCGGATATTCCGCTTTATTGTGCGGTTTATCCGGTGTTTTCGTTTAATTGCCCGACTAGGATTTGAACCCAGACAAACAGAGTCAGAGTTATAAAACACCAGTCGAATTATGGCTTTATTATGCGATATTTGCGACATTTTCAGAACTAGTTACACCAAAGGTTACATCAATTAAAGCGGCGGCATCGCTAATTGCGCCGTCGGTTACATGGGTATAAATATTTGCTGTAACGCTGATGTTGGCGTGTCCCATCAAGTAGCTTGCTACTTTCAGCGGTACCCCGTTGGTTTGTAGGTCGGTACAGTAGGTATGCCGCAAGCAATAAGGCACAAGGTCTGGCGCAACCACCGAAAGAACCTTGGTTAAGCGCATCTTACCGTCCTTGGCGGGGCGTTTGTCCCAAACTGCGCCCATGCTGTCATCCATCGCTTTCTTGAACGACCGCCACGCCTTTGCCCTGCTCGTCTCGGTGTGTCTGTTGCCGGTAGTTTCTTGTGTAAACACCGGCTGGAAAGGGGCGCCCCGGTGTGCTATCAGTTCATGATAAATGCAATCGGGAATCGGCACTTTGCGGACACCCGCCGCTGTTTTAGGGGCTTTTAGCTTATCTGTACCGCTTTCCATCGCCGCGACTATATTGAGCATATGAGCGTCAACGTCAATGTCCTTAAAAGAGAGCGCGGTCGCTTCGCCTGTGCGCAAGCCGCAATATAGCATGGTTTTGAACATCAGCCCAGCGGGGTGAGTTTCGGCAACCTTTAGGAAATGCTCGCGTTCATGGTCTGTTATACTCCTGTGTGTCCCCTTTGTGGTGGCGGGCATCGTCAAAAACTCGGCGGGGTTGTGTGTGATAAGCCGTGATTCCTTTGCTTTGATGAAGATAGCCCGAATGGTATCCCGCAGATATTTGGCATCGGAAAAGCTGTACCCGGCCTTCTCGTTGAGCATCTTTTGCAAATGAATATCCGTGACTTCACATAAACGTAGACCGCCGATTTGTGGGATAATCATCTTATCAATGTGCCGTTTGTGTTCTTTGTAGCACTTCTCGCCAACGCGCGGCTTCTTGTAGGTATCCAGCCATTCGTAAGCCCATGCGGATACTCGCATTTGCTTGGATATACCAATTTTGCCGTCTTCTAAATCTCGCTTGTGTTGGTCGGCTTTCTTGTCGGCTTCACGCTGGGATTTCGTGCTGGTCTTTTCGTATTTTTTGCCCATAATAGTAAATGTGCTGCGATACAACCGCGCCATCTAATCCTCCTTTTTGCGGTTCATATCGCCACTTGTTTATATAACAAGCGGCTGCGTTCAACATCATACTGGTGACGTTCGGTTGGTGGTCATGGCAACAGCCAAGTCGTTCACGTTTACGCGCTTGTCCTTGCCGGTGGCTTGCACAAGCACTCCGCAGTCATGTAGCCACCCCGGGAACGTGGTGCGGCATCGCCCCGCGATTTTCGCTGCTTTCGTAATGTTGAACATCACACAGCCGCCATTTGCTTCGGCTATGGTTCGGGCTAATTCTTTTTGCTCTTTTGTCATCGCAACAACCTTTCATTTCATAATTGGGTGCGATTGTACCCATATCAACATTATAGCGCACGTTTATGCTATCGTCAATGGTCAAATGTGAATTAACTGTAAACAATGGTTCAAATGCACACATTGATGAAAAAATGTGGTACAATGACCATGAGGTGATACGCAATGTCAGTAATAGGACAACGCATAAGGCTTTTCCGTGAAGAAGCACGCCTGTCGCAGGTAGAGCTTGCACATCGAGCCAAAATATCGCGCGAAGCGGTCGGCAACTACGAAAACGGAAAGCGTGTGCCGCCGGTTAATGTGGCGCAAAAAATCGCTGATGTACTAGGTATGACGGTAAACGACTTGTTGTACCCGGAGGGCTTACAGCCGGAAACCCCGGTTGATATTTTAGGCTTGGATACAGAAGCGCTGGCGCGGCAGCTTGAAAGGAGGTCGGAGGTGATTAGCGACATAGTGCGCAGCATCGACCGGATGAACGATGCCGGGCGGGAAAAAGCGCGTGAGATGGTAGCGGATTTGGCGACTGTGCCGAAGTTTATGCGGTGAGGTAGGTACTTGAAAGCTAGGCAAAAAACGAGTATAATTGGTAAAGCACGGAGGAATCGCTTTGCTTATTGCTGATAAGGAGGATAACGATGAGCAATTTAGGTTGGTATCAAATAATGACTACGATCGCGAAAAAAGTAGGTGGCCCAAAGAATTTCTTTGTAATAATAGCTGGTGGCGGATATATTATTATTCGATTGGGGGAAGCTGGAATAAAAAAGGGGATAAAAGTTATTAAAGGCAAAATTACAAAAGACAACAGCATAATCAATGATGAGAGGGTGGTTTATGACGTTATTACAGATGGCAAAGATAGTAGCGGCTTGACTTTTCGTATTGGAGATAAATTTATAGTTTTAGAGAGCGACGAAGATGCTATACTGATAGAAAAGGGGGGAGATGCTAATAATCCATACTTTGTTTCACGAGCGTTTTTATCTTCAATTTCCAAATTTCGATAAATTGCGAGAGGGGTTTTATGGTTGGCTAAGAAAAATAAGGATGCTGCAATCTATGATGAAAACGTAAATTATGACGAACTCGAACAACATGAATATGAGGACTCACCGGGAAATATTTTTTATACTTGTCCACTTTGTGGTGGCGAGTATCTCGCAATATTCATAATGGAAGAAGGCGGTAAAACAATGTGTATAGACTGCAGTAATGAAAGGTAGGATAGATAAAATATGGAAAAAAACAAACTGCCAGCCGTGGATTATTGTAAAATCTTAGACGATTTCGGAGAAGAAGCTGCAAGGGATACATTGAATGATGTAAATGAGGGAAGGATTCGTGTAGAAACGCTCCAAAAATATCTTTATGATGACAACGAAACCAGAGAAGAATATGCCGAAAGAATTAAGAGGGAGTAATGAAACCGATTCAAAAAGGGAAAATGTGATGCCCCGTCCCGCAGATACCTTTCCCAAAGTATCTAACCCACTATGACACTTTCGCAAGCGTAAAGTGCCGTGGGCAACTGCGTTGAGCAAAGGGCAAGGGCGAAGCCCCTGCGCGTTACCGCTCATGCACCCCCGCCCGTTGCTGTGGCGACACACGCGCCGCCCGCAAAAGCTGCGCCCGTTCATATTCCGGCAACAATTCCAGCGCCGCTTTGTAGGAGTGTAAATCTTGTAGTTCCATCTTCAACGCCACTAACTTTTTGTCGCTGGCGTGTAGGTGGTTTTGTTTCTCTTTCAGCGCGTCTTTGGTTTCCTTGAGCGTTTGAAATTGCTCGTTATACTTCGCAATAATCTGCGGGGCATCCACGCCCTGCTTAGCGAGTTTCTTTGCTTTGTCCCAATCTTTTTCGGTCAGCAGAACCTTGTCTTTGAATGGAAACGGCGCGGAGCTTGCCATCTTTTCTAAATCATCATGCGTGGTTTTTGTGGCATGGATTTTGGATTTGACTTCGTTTAACTCGCCCTGCTTCTGCGCAATATTCTCGTCAAGTTGCTGCTTGGCGGCTTCGCTTTTTAAGAGCGCATCGTCCAGTTCGGAAACGCGCTGTTTGTCTTTCTTGATTTTGAAATTCAGTACATCCAAATGCTCAGCAGTTGAACCACGCTCACCGCGCTCAAAGCCATCAAATCCCGCGGCTATCATGTGCGAATAATACCGGTCTTGCAGTAACGAATACGATTTAACTTGCTTACCGTCAATAACTTCGGAAGCCCACTTTTTTGAATGGCTGACTTGCTTAATAATGGCCTTCGTTGTGCCGATTAACGCCGGGTCTTTACAGCGTTTTGACCACTTTATTTCTTTATCGACTGTGGGAATAAATACAACATGAAGATGATAGTGGTAGACATCTTTGCCTAGCTTTTCCGAAAGCCGCGAGTTGCGTTCATCCGCATGAAGCACTGCCGATAATATAAACTGCTCGCCGCCTGCTTCTTTTACCGCCATGCGGTAGGATGCTTCAAAGAAAGATTTTGCGTAATCATAACCGCCTTGCTCCTCGAAATATTCGCTGTTTACATCAAATATCAGTTCGTTGATAATCGTATTACTGCCGTCTTGCTTATGGCCTTTTGTGCTGATAACGCCATCGATTACCAGCTTGTCGAACGCTTCAAGATATGTGCCGCTGTACCGCTTGAAGTGTACGTTATATTCGCTTCTTGCAAGGTCAACATCGGTATTGCCGTATTGCTGATTCTTGCGTTCGTTATGCCGTTCCATATGCGTGACTTTCGCGCGGGCGTATTTTCCCACGCGCGCAACGGTGTAATTTTTTTGGAGCATCGCAACAACCTTTCCGTTTATATTTTCTCGGACAAAAGGGACAGAACGTACAAAAGCCTGATGATTATGCCACTATTGTACCTTTTGGGGATTTTGTCAATGGGTTCACTCTGATAATTTTACTTGGCCTGCCCCCGGTGACGGCTTCATCCTCGCGGATGTAGCCCATCTCGGTCAATGTTCGCAGTGCCGGTTCCATCGCATCAACACGCTTGTACTTGCCTTGGCATTGCTTGAACAGGTCGCGGCGGGTAAATTGCCCGCTGTCCATTTTCTCGATGCGCCGCCACAGATATTTCGCGTCCTCATGCGATTCGTCAGCGCCCATTGTCTGATAGGCTGCCAGTGCGTGAGTACCAAAGAAATCTGCAATCTCAATCGCAGACTGCACTCGCACCGCCGATATAGGTGTATCGGCAGCGTGTGCTTCTTCCGAAGCGTGGAACATGGCGGCTATACGCAACATAGCGCCTATGAGCTTGCCGCCCCAATCGCGGATATGCTCCCACTCGCCGCCAAGCCGCCGCTCGACAATCGCTGAATATTCCAAGCGTAGACGGTTAGCTTCTTCACTTAGTTGAATAACACCGTCATCTTCTAAAATCCGCTCAACAAAGCGGCTGTATTCATCCTTTACTGTTTGTGGGATGGTATCGGCATTCAGATCACGGTATCCTATCTTGGAACTGCACATGGCATATAGAAAACGTCCGCACAGCCCGCGCCTACGAAATGTAGCGTTCCCCATCAAGCCCTGCAATACTTCGGGCTGAATAGTGAGTATCATGCTCAAACGCGGTTCGCGTATGCTGTTCGATTTGCGGCCTACGCGGTCTACGGTTATTGGGTCGCCCGCGTGGCCTTTGAGGTAAATGTCGAAGTTGGCGTTTTTATCATACCGCCCGCTGATGCTGTCGAACACACCGCCCTCTGCGCTTGCAACCGTGATACAACCGTCTTGTGCTTCCATGATGTCAACCAGCTTTTCCGGCGTGGTGTCGTCCACTAACAGGCGGTAAGGGTGAATATCCTTAAACTCAGCAAGCTGTGCGGATAACTCCATTGCTTCATCGCGCGCGGCTTCGCTGTTTTTCTTCGCCGCCGTATTTTTGGCAATGGCAAGCGATTTTTCTAGCAGCTCCCGTTGGGTTTGATTTTTCGCAATAATAGCCGCCTCGCTTTCACGGCGAGCGGCTTCGTATTCATACATAGGCGCGGTCAACGCCGCAATAACGGCGCTTTTACGCTCGCCCGGCGCGGCAACAGCTACTGTGTACAGGCAAAGCGGTTCTGACCAATCGGAGTTGATGCACACGCTGTAACGTGACTGAAACGCCGCCGCCAATACACCCAAGCTTAACGTGCCCGCCATTTCGGGCGGGGTTTGGGTGCTGGTAGCGAGTGCTGTCACGAACTCACAGATTGGTTGTGGAAGCGCGTTTGTGGGGAATACTGGCAGCTTAACGGGTGTAAATGGGATTGGGTTTTCCCACGCTCCTGCCTTGTAGCGCCGAGGGATGTCGCTTGTAGTGGTGTCGGGTGTTGCACAAGTAGGGATTGGCTTCGTTGCTATAAGCAGACCTCATTTTGTAATGTTATGGTACAAATGTACTCATATTCACATTATATCGTACATATATGCGCTTGTCAAGGCCTGTGGATAAATATTTTTGTATTTCTACATAATAGGTTACACCATACCGCAAACTTCACATATCAACAAATCTGAACATCAAGCCATTTTCCGATACTTTTGGTTACACCATTAGTTACACTACACACCTCAACAAATATCAACATATCGCAAATGTTCATTGCAAAAGACAACCCCCGTGTATTTCTACACGAGGGCAGTGTCTCTCAACAAGTGGCGTTATTACCGCATTTTATTGACTTTCCGTACTTCGGTTCTGTGGTTGCCCGACTAGGATTTGAACCCAGACAAACAGAGTCAGAGTCTGCCGTGCTACCGTTACACAATCGGGCAGGATATATACCTGCAGATTATTATATATCCCTGTATCCTTTTTGTCAAGAAGCAATTAGGGATTTGAGGTTTGAGATTAGCAAAATCTAATATTTGTTGTATTGATTTTTTGCCATATTTACGGTAATATATATATTACAGAAATCACCGCGGCGATTGGGGGGCGCGTTTTGGTATCCCGGAAAAAACTTTGTGCTGCTGCCGCCTTTGCCCTATGCGCCCTTATTCTTTCGGGCTGCAGTGCCGCAAGCCTGCTGGCGGGCGGGGCAGACGACCTGCTGCGCGCGCCTACGCTGAATGCCCAGCAGGCGGAGGTTTCGCAGGCGCTCCGGTCTACGCTGAACCTTGAAGACATAATTTACCGCCATCCGCTGCGCGGCTCCGCGCCTGTTGTATTCCGCGACCTTGACGGCGACGGCGTGGACGAGGCCATTGTCTTCTACTCGCTTTCCGCAAGGCCGTCCGAAATATGGGTGAAAATCCTCAGGCGCGACGGTGACGGCGCGTGGGCGTCGTACTACGATATCCCCGGCTCGGGGGACCAAATCGAATTCATCGAATTCGCGAACCTTACTTCACTTTCGCTGCCCTGTATGCTGCTGGGCTGGATGAACAGCGCCAGGCAGGAGCGGTATATCGAAATATATGTAATGTCGGACATCGGGTTCGAGCGGCAGTATTCCGGCTCCTATGCGGCGTATACCGTAGCGTCGGGTTCCGGGCTGCCGAGGCTGCTTTTGGCGGCGCAGGAACGCAGGAACGCGCCTTTTGAGCTTCGGCTCCTCGGCGGTGTGGGCGGCAGGCTCTACAACCTGGCGCAAATGCGCCTGGACGAGGATGCCGGGGAGATCCTGAGGATGCAGCAGAGCGTTTTGTGGGATAACAGCAGGGCAATCATTTTAGACGTACAGCTCGACCGCGGCACTGTGGGCACAGAAATCATCCGCTATACGCCCAGCGCCCTTCAGCTTGTGGCCGGCGGCGCCTTAGGCGAGGACTCCCCGGAAAAAAGCTACTTCCTCGAAACCTTCCGGCCGGAGCCCGAGCTTTCGCTGGATATAGACGGCAAGGGCTTTGTGATGATCCCGTTTTTGCTCCCTCTACCCGGGATAGAGGAGCATGACGAGCTGGAGCCTTTGCGCATGACGGTTTTCTACAGGCCGACGGAAAACGGGCTTGCGGAGGACAGGTCGGCGGTTGTGGACCATTCCGGCGGGTACCTGCTCTTTTTCCCGGAGCGCTGGCTGGGCAGCGTCACTGTCGCGGACAACCCGGAGGCGAACCAGAGGAGCTTCCATATCTACGACCAGCGCACACAGCTGCTCGGGCAGGAGCTTTTGCGCATCGCGGCGTATTCCGGCTATGATTACAGTGAGGAGCCCGGCGGCTATTTCCTATTGGCGGAGCGCTCCGCAATGCGCTACTATGCCTACTTGCCGGAGCTTGAGGGCGAGCCCCTCGCCCTTGGCCGCGAGGAGCTTGAAGAGCTGTTCTCGCTTATTTAGATTACTAGCAAAGGAGGCGGGGTTATTGGCCCCGGGATAACATGAAACGTATACTTGTTGCTGAGGATGAGGATGCCATCCGCGAATTTGTCGTGATAAACCTAAACAGGATGGGCTACGAGGTTGTGGACACGGCATCCGGGGAAGAGGCCCTGGAGCAGTACGAAAAAGGCGGCGGCGATTTTGACATCGCGCTGCTGGATGTTATGATGCCGGGCATCGACGGCTTTGAGGTCTGCAAGCGCCTGCGGGCGAAATCAAGCTCTATCGGCATTATTATGCTCACCGCCAGGTCGCAGGAAATGGACAAGGTCAGCGGGCTTATGATGGGCGCGGACGATTATATCACAAAGCCGTTCAGCCCTTCGGAGCTTATCGCGCGCGTGGATGCCGTACACCGCCGCGTGTCCATGTCCAAAACCGGCCCGGACAGCGCCTCTCAAATTATTTCGGGCAGGTTTGAATTAAGCCACAAGAGCCGTTCGCTCACAAAGGACGGCAAGCTAATCGAGCTTACGCAGGTGGAATTTCAGCTTATGGAATTTTTCATGAGCAACCCGGGAGCCGCAATGGAGCGCGGCGAGATCCTGAAAAAAGTCTGGGGCGAGAATTATTTCGGCGATGTGAAGATTGTGGATGTGAACATCCGCCGCCTGCGCATAAAAATCGAAGAGGACCCCGCCAACCCCATCCATATCCAGACGGTGTGGGGATTTGGTTATAAATGGGTTGCGTAAAGCTCCGCAGGATTTAGGTTTTAGGATTGAGGATTTAGGAAGGGAAGAAATTTGTAGGGTCGGGGTTCCATCCCCGACCGCGAATATTCGGCCGGACTTTGACGGTCGGGCATGGAAGCCCGACCCTACCCTTAAAACCTTAATCCTGCGGCGCTCCGCGCCGCTGCGAAGGCCGCCGAGGTGGTTTATACCACGATTTCATCTTCGGCTATTTTTCACCGCCCCAGCCGCGGGGGCAACAGCGCGCTCCGCGACGCAATTATTTACTTTCTTTTTGCGCCGCCAAAAAGAAAGTAACAAAGAAAAACGCGGCTTAAGGGGCTGGGGCGGCGCGGAGCGCCGCAGGTTTTAGGATTTAGGTTTCAGGCTTTAGGAAAAGGACGAAACCGCAGTTCCTTCCCTTCCTAAATCCTGAATCCTAAAACCTTAATCCTGCGAAGCCCACCCCCCGCAGAGGCTGTAGAGACCACACTTGCCAGCACGACAATCAAAGAGCAATCAGTAAAAAACATCACTCGTCCGCTTTCGCCTTGCGAGGCTCAAATGCTAGGCGCGGGAAAAAAGATAATAGGTAAAAAAGAAATCCGAATTTTTCCCCGCTTCTTAAACCTTCAGTTAGCAGTGTAGCTTTGTGTCACACTGAAGGGAAGAAATTTATCGCTCCGTCCCTTACTAATTCCTAATTCCTAATTTCTAATTTCTAGAGGTGTTCCCATGGCGATAAAGCGTGTCACACGGCGCTGGCTCCTGAATAATTTTGCCGTCATCGTACTGCTGATAATACTGGCGGTGGTGTTTGCCGGTTACGCGGTTATGGGCTACCACTATGAATCCGTAAGGCAGACGCTTATGACGCGCATCGACGTTGCCGCCTCTGTTGTCACGCAGTATGTCAGCGAAGCGGACGAGATAGATTTAAACGCCCGGATGCAGAATTTTGTCGCGTCCTTCCCCCAGCGCTCGAGCATGGAGCTTATGACCGTCGGCAGCGGCGGGGAAATCGCGCTGACCTCCAGCGGCTTTGAACCGGACGACAAATCCCTGCCGGATTATGAGCGCGCGCTTGACTCCCGTGACAGCTCTGGCACAGGCTATTGGGTGGGCAATTTAGGTGCGGAGCGAGTCATGGCGGTCACAATGCTTTTGTCCTCCGCCGGGACCGCCCCGTACAGCGACGCGCCGTCCGCGGTCAGGCTGGTGACTTCGCTTGAACAGGTGGATCAGAGGATCGCGTATTTTATCGCCGCCATTTTTCTTTTGGGCGTAGTTGTTTTGTTGCTTATTTTGTTTTCCAGCTCGTACTTTATAAATTCCATCGTAAACCCGGTCGGGCAGATCGGCGACACGGCGCGCAGGATAGCGGGCGGGGATTTCGCCGCGCGGCTGGACAAAAAAAGCGCCGACGAAATCGGCGAGCTTTGCGATATAATAAACCATATGGCGGAGGAGCTTGCCGCGGCTGAGATGATGAAAAATGATTTTATCTCGTCCGTTTCCCACGAGCTTCGCACACCGCTTACCGCGATTCAAGGCTGGGCGGAAACCTTGCTTGCCGACGGCGGCAGAAGCCGCAGCGTTTTAGAAAAAGGCATGTCCGTAATCATCAGCGAAACAACGCGGCTTTCATCCATGGTGGAGGAGCTGCTGGACTTTTCGCATATGCAAAGCGGCCGCCTGAAGCTCGTCCTCACTACAACAGACGCGGTGGCGGAGCTTTCCGAGGCATTCATGATGTATGAGGAAAAGGCAAAGCGGGAGAGGATCGGGCTTTCTATCGAAGGCGAGCAGACGGTCGCGCCCGTATACGGCGATAAAAACAAGCTCCGCCAAGTTTTTGTCAATGTCCTGGACAATGCCATAAAGTATTCGGACGCGGGCGGCAGCGTCAGGGTTTCGGTCCTCGCGGACCAAGATATACTTACAATCACAGTGTCCGACAACGGCGTGGGCATCCGCGCCGAGGACCTGCCGAACATAAAGCTTAAATTTTTTAAGGCAAGCTCCGCGCGCCGCGGCTCGGGCATCGGGCTTGCTGTAGCGGACGAAGTTATCACGCGCCACGGCGGGACGCTCACGCTTGAATCCGACTACGGCGAGGGGACAACCGTGACAATTAAGCTACCGGTTTATAAGGGCAGCGGCGAGCTGGCGCAGATACAGGTTGCGCAGCAGATAGAGATTAGGGATTAGGGGTTAGAGATTAGCAAGGGACGGTGCGACAATTTTCTTCCCTTCCTAAATCCTCAATCCTAAAACCTCAATCCTGCCGAAGGCTGTAGGGGCGGGGTTTTCCCGCCCGAAATTCCCCTCCTTTGGAGGGGTGGCGCGTAGCGCCGGGGTGGTTTTGACGAAAACATTCCATCGTGTGCAAAACCTATGCCTACGATATGCACGCTTCTCGTTTTTGTTTTGTTCAGCCCAACCGCTCAAGCCGCGGGGGCTGTTACTTTGCAACGCGGCAAAGTAACCAAAACGCGCCGGGGAGACCCCGGACCCCTATTTCGACAAATCGCATAGACTTGTGCCTTTCATCGCGCACGTCATAAGCATAGTTCTATAATCCGCCCAATCGCTCAGCCGAGCCGAGCTCCAGGTCTCGAACGCGAAAAAAGGTATTAGGAAAAAAGATTATTAAAGACTTTTTCCGCTGTAATTACGTGCGCGGGCGCTTCCGGGCGTCGCTCCCTACTTTAGGTTTGCGCCTACTTGCCTTTGTTGATTTGTGCTTTTCCATTTCACACTCCCCGGCAACTGCGAAATTTGTGACAAATAGAAAAATAGCCGAAAGGACGTAACAATGAAAGAACAATTCAAGACCTCTATCGGCGGGCAGGCGCTGTTTGAAGGCGTTATGATGCGCGGCCCCGATAAAAGCGCAATGGCTGTGCGCGTCCCCGGCGGCGAGATAGACATGCAGGAATGGCGCACAAAAAACCCGCGCGCATGGTACAGGAAAACACCGTTTGTCCGCGGGATTTTTAATATGGGAAGCTCGCTGGCGGTGGGGATGTCCTGCTTGACAAAATCTATGGAGAAATCCGGCATCGGGGAGGATGAGGAACCCACGAGGTTTGAGCTTTGGCTGTCGGAAAAGCTGGGCAAAAATGTCTACAGCGTGATATCCGGGCTGGCGCTTGTGCTTGGCGGCGCGATCGCTATCGGGCTGTTTGTATTCCTGCCCACTTTTATCGCCGGGGGGATCAGGCTGCTCACCGGAGCGGGGGATACCGGCGTTTGGCGCTCCCTTATAGAAGGCGTGCTGAAAATCGTAATCTTTTTGATTTACCTCGCGCTGATAAGCAAAATCGCGGACATAAAACGGTTTTTCGCCTATCACGGCGCGGAGCATAAAACCATATCCTGTTATGAGAGCGGGCTTCCCCTCACGGTGGAAAACGCGCGCGCGCAAAGCCGCTACCATCCGCGCTGCGGGACAAGCTTTCTTTTGATCGTGCTTGTTGTGTCAATACTCGTGTTTTCGGTCATCGGCATTGAGGGGGCGCTTGTACGCTCGCTTGTAAAGCTGGCGATGCTGCCGGTTGTAATAGGCATCGCGTATGAATTTATTAAATTTACCGGGCGGTACCGCAACCCGGTCACGCGGTTTTTGTCCGCGCCGGGCTTGTGGTTCCAGCGCCTGACTACTTCGGAGCCTGACGACAGCATGATCGAAGTCGCCATAGAGGCAATGAAGCCGTGCATCCCGGAGGTAAAGGGCGACGATGAATGGTAAAACCTACCGCGAGCTGTATGATATCGCCGTTGAGCTGACCGGGTCGAAATTCGACGCGGGGCAGCTTTTCACGCATATTACCGCAAAGCGCGCACAGCATCTGCCTTTTATAGGGGATAAACCCGCCCCGCCGGATGCGGAGCGGCTCCTGCGGAAAATGTGTGACCAACGCCGCTCGGGGGTCCCGCTTCAATACCTGCTGGGCGAGTGGGAGTTTTACGGGCTTCCGCTGAAGGTCGGGCGCGGCGTGCTGATCCCGCGCGCGGATACGGAGCTTCTCGTGGACTGCGCGCTGGAGCTTATGAAAGAAATAAAACGCCCGGAAATACTCGACCTATGCGCGGGTACGGGCTGTGTGGCGATCGCAATCGCCGCGCACCGAAAGGACGCCAATGTTACGGCGCTTGAAGTTTCGGATACGGCGTTTGATTATCTTACAAAAAATATCGCGCTGAACAGCTCCGGCGTGTACGCGGTAAAAGAAGACCTTGGCGTTTACAGGCACCTTTACCCGCTTGATATTATAACCTGCAACCCCCCCTACATCCCGGCGCAGACGATTTCATCGCTCCAGCCGGAGATTTGGTACGAGCCGCGCCTTGCGCTGGACGGAGGGAAAGACGGCCTGGATTTTTACCACGCGGTTTCACGGCTGTACAAGCCCCAGCTCCGGGACGGCGGCTGGCTGTGCTTCGAAGTTGGGATCGGGCAAAGCGCCCAAGTCGCGCAGATTATGGAAGCAAACGGTTTTACCAATATTTTTACGCGCGACGACCTGGGCGGTATTCCCAGGGTGGTTGGCGGCGCGGCGCGCTGCAGGATTTAGGTTTTAGGTTATAGGTTTTAGGCTTTATCTACGCATTGTTTCTGCCACGTTAAGAATACCGTAATAGCCGTTATATTTCACAAAAGACGTTGCTTCGTCTATTTTTATGGCATGGTCGAATATGAAAGGAACCGCTATAGCGCCGGTGTTGTCAAGAAAGCCCCATTTGTCATCAGCACGAACGGCAACATTGGTCATGTAATGCCTGTAGCCAATCCCATCGCCATCTACTTCATCATAAATAAAATCAGTTAAAAGCTTATTCCCAAGCGCTATAGCATAGCGGCTGTTTGAAAATGCAGTCCAAAAAGAATCATCAAGTGGACTGCTAGGGTCACCAGCAGGAAAAGATGTTGTCCCTGTAATATCCAAGTCAAATCTTTTAACGTGATTAAGGGTATTTATATTTGATGAGAAACGTGCTGCAAACTCATTCATGGGGTACATTTCAATACTACCGTCTACATCATAACTAATACAGCCAAATGTGTTTTTGTCTGTGTTATAAATCCATGACATTCCACCCCCGCCATGACCAAAATTATGATCGCTGATATCGTCAATCAATCCTGTCTTACTGTCAATCGAGGGCAAGGTGCTATATCCGGTTTGCGGGTCTATTACAAGTGAGGTGGAAGCAAAATACGAAGAGTCTATGTGATTGCAATAAAAAATATTATCATATTCCAATGTTGGCTCAACACTCCATACCAAGCCGTTACTGTCCTTTATTGAAGCTTGGGGGCTGGCATCGGTGCTGATGGTCACATATTCAGCAAACACATATCCATATTGCCCGCCGGTTAATATGTACAGCCATTCGCCGTGGTCTTCTACAATTTCAAGCTGTGTGCCTTCGCCCAGCTTACTGATTATTGCGCCTTCAAGTGATGGGGCGTCGCGCATATTTAGTACATCAGCATTGACTGTGCCATATATTTGGGGGATATCTTCTGCTGCAGAAGGCGGAGGGTCATTTTGTGACGCAGAAATGTCAGGAAGAGTGATATCCACGTCATCCGTGTTATCATCTTCTTGCTGTGATGGGCCTTTATCAAAAAGATTATTTATAGAATCGCTTAGATCATGCAGTATATTACATCCGCATAAAAATAGCGTTAATAGAAGGCAAACGCAAATAACACTTGCCATAGGTTTAGCCTTATAAAAACCCGGGCTGTTAGCCATCGTGACTCTCCTTATTATGTTGTTCTTTGTCCCGACGCAGCGGTGGGTCTGCCCTGCCCGGGTCCAGGTGCAGCAGCAGGCGGCCTTACTTGACCGGGTGCGCGGCTTTGTATAGGCGGTGTCACAGGCTTTGAGCTGTTGTCGGCAATGATCTTTAACAAAGCATTTGCTGTTGTCAGTTCTCTTAGCAAACTAAATATAAGTATTATGCCTTCACAAGTAAGCCGGAATGCGATTTCCGCGACAATAATAACGAGAATTGTAACAATAATGCCGCCGATCCCGCTTCCGATCCCGCCAATCCCACTTGAGCTTCTGTCATCCAAGCCTAAGCCGAGTAAACCTATCATACCGGTAAATGCTAATATGGGAATAGCAACAGCGCCCAGCACGTAAAACCCCATGATAAAATATGATGTAATCATTTTCCTAAATCCAAAAAAGTCTTTCATTATTACAATCCGCCTTTCTGTGAAAGTCACCCATTTTTAGTTGGCAGTGGATATGGTGTGCTACTGACTATCAAAAAGCCTACCTTTTGATAGTCGGTAGCACTAAGCACAATTTTAGCATATTTTTCCTTAATGCGCAAGCATCTTTTACTAAATTTCAGCACATTCACGGAAATTGCGCCAGTTTTTTGCTAGTACCCACGAGTGTCAAAAGGTAGGCTTTTTGATAGGACGACCGAAGCTGACACCCCTCGCCCGCGCCGCTGCAATGCCTTCTGCTTGACGTTGGCATCGTGCAAAGCGCCCAAGTCGCGCAGATTATGGAGGCAAACGGCTTTACCGATATTTTTACGCGGGACGACCTGGGCGGAATCCCTAGGGTGGTATGCGGCGCGGAGCGCCGCAGGATTTAGGATTTAGGTTATAGGTTTAAGGAAGGTAAGAAACTTGTAATTGGAAAACCTGTCGGAAACATATATATTAGAATAGCCGTTATGTTTTCGGAGGTAGCGATATGCCGGCAGAGTTTTACAGGGCGCCGCCCACATACAGTAATATACAGGAAGCCGTAAAATGGCTGAAATCACAGTATACGAACTTCAAAGCGTTCCCCATAGGAAAAAGCGTACAGGGGCGCGATATCATGGCGTTTTGCCTTGGGAACCCCGCCGGCTCTACCGTTTACCTGGGTGGGGTGCGCGGTTATGAATGGTTCACCGGCACGGTCCTCCTGCGGTTTTACCGCGACCTTATCAGGGCGGTGGGGCATGGCGGCTGTGTTTCGGATATTGACGTTAAAAACGCGCTGGCGGACCGGCCGGTTACAATTATCCCATGCCTGAACCCCGATGGGGCGGAGCTTTCTTTGAAGGGCGCGGACACAGTCACCGGGACAAACGCGGGCGGCGTGGATTTATACCGCAATTTTGACGCGGGACATAAGAAAATACCCGCCGGGGAATTTGGCGGCGGGCATCCCGGCAGCGAGCCTGAAACCGCGGCACTGGTGTCATTTTGCCTGCACTACCGCCCCCGGAACCTGTATTCCCTGCATCTTCCGGGGGAGGCGGTGCATTTTCATTACGGGAAGAACACGCCTGTGCGCAGCAGGATGATCGGGCGGATCTTGGCATCGTCCGCGGGATACGCGCTTGCGCGGCCCGACAGCCAAAACCTGCACGGCAGCCCTGCCGCATGGTTCATCGAAAAAAACCGCAAGCCCGGGTTTGTCATCGAAATCGGGCGGGCAGACACTTTGCCCGGGCTTGCCGGTTTAGACAGGACGTATCTTAGGATAGAAGAAATGCTGATGCTGGCGGCGCTGCTGTAGCGCTTCGCGCAGGTTTTAGGATATAGGATTTAGGATTTAGGGAAAGGACGTAGCTTATTGATAACTGCTTGCCCCCTTCGCGCACGAAGGGGGTGCCGTCCGCAGACGGCGGGGGTTGTCCCCGTAACCATCCGCCAAAGGACAACC
>Ga0099364_10002030_pt1 | contig 32586 bp, 29 predicted proteins | sample TergutTh196P3_FD_73070 | JGI IMG/M metagenome (GOLD analysis project Ga0099364, IMG submission 73070) | Microcerotermes parvus P3 segment gut microbial communities from Pointe-Noire, Republic of the Congo - Th196 P3 | ecosystem: Host-associated > Arthropoda: Insects > Digestive system > Gut ... | reverse complement strand
CACTAACATAACAGGCAACAGCTTTACCCTCGTCATTTATCTCGCGAACCCAATTTTGCAGAAAAGTTGTTTTGCCAACTTGACGCGGCGCATGAAGCACCCAATAGAGTTTATTGCGGATGTAGCGATCTAATTGGGCGCCAACAAGACGCTCATCAGGACTAAGCATGTAATGATCGTCAGGATTACATGGGCCAGTGGTGTTGAAAAAAAGTTTTGCGCTCATATCAAATCAATTACGAATTACGGAATTTAAATATTGCACAAAGATACGAAATAGTTTTCAGTTTTCAGTTTTCAGTTTTCAGTCTTCACTACTCACTAAAATCTAAACTCTAACAACTTACCACTATTTTTTCGTGTAAACCTTGAATTGAAAAAAAATGAATGAATCATACTCTACTACCTATTCTTCATCTGCCACCGCCCAAATACCACCCAGACAACGATGGTACAAAACGCACCTGAAAGATACCCAATGTTATTGGATAAACCAAGCATTTCCGGAGCTACCATAATGTACGTGGAACTCACCATGGTCATAAACAATGACGGAAGTAAGGTCAGCCGGTAAAATTTCCTTTCCCTGACAAGATATACGGTGATAGCCCATAATGTAAACGTTGCCAATGTTTGATTTGACCAGGCAAAATACCGCCATATCACATCAAAATTGATTTGCAACAAAACCAAGGCAATCACAAACAAGGGTACGGAAATGATCAAACGGTGGTTCAACTTTTTCTGACTGTAATGGATGAAGTCGGCTACAATTAACCTTGCCGACCGGAAAGCGGTATCGCCCGATGTGATGGGTGCGACAATCACCCCGATAATGGCTAACAGTCCGCCAAAAGCGCCTAACCACGTATAGGCAATTTTATCGACTACTACGGCAGCGTTGTTGCCATTGGCTTTCAGAAATTCCTGCAAACCGCCTACCGAGCCGAAAAAACTCATGGCTGCTGCCGCCCAAATCATGGCTACTATGGCTTCGGCAATCATGGCTCCGTAGAAAACGCGACGACCTTCGCGCTCGTTTTTCAGACAGCGAGCCATCAAAGGCGACTGCGTGGCATGAAACCCCGAAATTGCGCCACAGGCAATGGAAATGAAAAGCATCGGGAAAATCGGAAACTTTACCGGATCGGGATTCATGTTGTACAGGTTTGCGGGAATAACTTCGGGTATGGGCGCCCGGTTCCATATCATAGCCGCCCCGATACCCACTGCCATGAACAACATCACAAAACCGAAAACCGGATAAATTTTACCAATGATTTTATCAATGGGCAGGAGTGTGGCGAAGATGTAATAAACGAAAATAACGATGCACCATACGGTAAAATTCAGATAAGCCGGCGTCATGTTCGCCAGCAGTTTGGCAGGACCGGCAACGAATACCGTTCCCACCAGAATCATCAGCAATACGGTAAAAATGCGCATAAATTGTTTGAAACCTGTACCCATGTATTTTCCTACAATTTCGGGAAGACTCATTCCTTTGTTTCGCACCGACAACATTCCCGAAAGATAATCGTGCACAGCGCCACCCAGGATACTGCCCGGCACAATCCACAAAAAAGCCACAGGCCCGTATACTGCACCCATAATCGCGCCAAAGATAGGTCCCAATCCTGCAATATTCAGAAATTGAATCAGGAAAATTTTTCCCCAACTCATCGGCACATAATCTACGCCATCGGCGAGTTCATAAGCAGGAGTCCGTCGATCGGCCTGCACACCGAAGATACGTTCCACTAATTTTCCATAGAGGAAATATCCGCCAAGCAACAATATTATGGAAACTAAAAAGGTAATCATGACTTCAATGATTTATGGTTCATTGTTATTATTAAGCAAACCTGAAACCTGAAAACTACTTCAACACCCCAGTACTGTTACCTCTCCATCTTTTTCCCAACTAATTCTTTCGTCCCATGGCGCTTTTTGTTTCTTTGAGCGCCGGTCGAAAATAATCAGATATACTCCGGTGATGTTCTTGTGGTATCCTACCGGCGGTACGAAGGTATCGCGATAACGTATTACTTGCGTTAATCCTTTTTCTTTTACCCAGTTGAAAGTTTGTCCGCCTCGCAACAGTTTTATTTCGATGATGTTCCATTCGCCCAAGTATTCTACTGCCAGATCCATTCGTCCGCTACCGGCGGCATACTCGCGTTTTACGCGCCCTTTGGCATTGACCACTCTTTGCAGAAAAGCCATTAATAACAGATGCGGAAAAGCATGGGTATATGTTGTCCACCGTTCCCAAATATTGGAGTTATTGCGCCAAAAGTCCTGAAATTCACGCAATAATAAATTCATATCCAAACGTCCGTCGGAGGTTTGCCAGCGCCATGTTGAAGGCGAAGGCACTTGCGCAAAATAAACGGAATTAAGCGTATTGGTCAGTATATCTTCATAGATAGGATTTGCAATCGTAAATCCATGTTCAGTATCCCATTTTATCAATCCCAAGTCCATAGCCAACATCACATCGCGATGATTGGGGTCTAAATTTGAGGCATTGTCGCCAACAAGGATAGGTTGAACTACACCGCGTATGCGTTCTTCTTTCAATCTTTCGGCTAAAGCGTCTAAATGCGTTTCGCGTGCTGCATACATCTTTTCGCGAGATTTTTCGATATGTTCAAGCGTTACCGTTTCGGCGCTTTCTTCGTTCAATATTTGCAAGGTAGCTCTCTTGAACAATGAATTGACTAACCAGGGTTGTCCTTGCGACTGTTCGTAAACGTAGTCCAATGCCTCTTGTGTGATTTGCTGTCCGGTTTCGGCAGTTCGCAATGCAAACAGTTTTGCTACATCCTCTTTGCTGAAATTTGACAAAGTAGCAGAACTTTCTTTGATATTGAACGGCGAGCCCGGATTGGGTTCTTTTCCGTCTTTGGAAGCGGTGATGTAATCCCGCAAGTCGCGCATTCCTACTAATGCGATGGAAATTGGAAATTTGCCTATGCCGCGCGTAGCGAACCCGCCACGCAATTGTCGCAAAAAACTAATCATCGTTTCTCCTTCAAGCACATCAACCTCGTCAAACAAAACGACTAACGGCTTGGGAGCAACAAGCGTTGCCCATATTCCTAAAATATCGTCAAGCATGCTTCCGGGTTGCGATTTCGGCATATCAGGAACAGGCAATCCTGCGCGTTCGGCATAAGTTCTTACAGCATCAACCATCAAAGGCATACTTCTATCTGTATCGACAAACCCCTGACACCGCTCTACGCTCACATAACAAGCCACAACTTCGCCGCCATCATTCATCTCGCGAACCCAACTTTGCAGAAAGGTTGTTTTTCCCACTTGACGCGGCGCATGAAGCACCCAATACAGTTTATTGCGGATATAGCGATCCAATTGAGCGTCAACAAGACGCTCGTGAGGCGACAGCATGTAATGGTCATCGGGATTACATGGTCCTGTTGTATTAAAAAAACGTTTAATACTCATGTTCAAACATCAATTATAAAAATTGCACAAAGATAACAATTATTATTTTTTCATTTGTTATAATAATTTTCAAAAAAAAACTTTTTTGCGGTGAAAAAAATGTATTTTTGCAGCAAATTTTGCGGTGAAAAAATATTTGTATGTATATACACGAAAAAGAAAATTGGACTTGCTTTAGGTGGGATAATGAAAAAATTTTGCCAACGTTGACTTCTGTGCGGCATCTACAGGGTAAATTGTCAGGGCGTATGGAAAGTTTAGGTTTTGACTTAACCGAAAGAGCAACATTAGAATCGTTGATTTTAGATGTTGTTGATACTTCAAAAATTGAAGGCGAATTTCTTAATCCCGTCCTTGTTCGCTCGTCAATTGCCAGAAAATTAGGAATCGAAAGCATTGAATTTCAGAGAATACCTCGAAATATTGACGGTATTGTTGATGTATTGCTTGACGCGACACAAAATTACGATAAGCCTCTTACAGAAGAACGGCTTTGGGGGTGGCATAATTCTCTTTTTCAGACCGGCTACAGTGGTTATGTAAAAATTGACGTTGCACAATATCGTTCAGCGGGGATGAAAGTTGTATCAGGCTCTTTTGGCAGGGAAAAAGTGCATTTTGAAGCGCCAAGCCACGACAGAGTTCCGTATGAAATGAATTTATTTTTTGATTGGCTAAACAATAAAAATCATTTGGATTTAGTGTTGAAATCAGCCATTTCGCATTTGTGGCTTGTAACCGTTCACCCTTTCGACGACGGCAACGGACGGCTTGCCCGCGCCATTATGGATATGCTTTTAGCGCGAAGCGACGGCAGTAAAATAAGATTTTACAGCATGTCAAATCAAATTTTCAAAGAACACAAACGATACAACGAAATAATTGAAAAAACACAGAAAGGAACAAGCGATATTACCGAATATTTAGAATGGTTTTTAGGTTGCTTTGAACGCGCTTTACTGTCGAGTGAAAAAAATCTGGAAATTATTTTGGATAAATCACGTTTTTGGGACAGGCATAAATTTACTTCTATCAATGACCGACAACGATTGATTCTCAATTATCTATATGACAATCATGATACAGAAATTGGATTTTTGCGTACTTCCGTTTATGCCAAAATTGCGAAATGCTCTACCGACACCGCATTGCGGGATTTACAGGATTTAGTGATAAAAGGAATGTTGAAAGCGGAAGACGGCGGTAAAAAAACTAATTATCTGATAGTTAGTCCGGCAAATTTGAGAATACCAAAAATATAATTACAAAATTTTTCATCCAACACAATTGCATGTTTCTTTTTTTGCTATTTTTGCAGTCTGAAATTTTTAATTTTAATGAATATGAAGATGATGTATTTAGGTAAAATAGTAGCAAAATCGTTTGTTGTTTTGCTTTTTGCGTGGTTGTTTTTTTGTGGAACAATCCTCCACGCACAACAAACCGCTGAACAGCGGATAGATTCATTGGAGCGGGTATTGGCTGCGGGAAATTTGTCGGATGACGAATTGCTGAATATTTACGTGGACATAAGTCGAATGAATGACTATGCCCCACAAAAGGCGGCTCAATATGCAAAGAGAGGTATTAATTTGGCAGAAAAAACCGGCAACATGAAAATCATCCCCGATTTGTATCAGGCTTCAGCGAGAGCTTATTACAGTCTTGCCAAACTTGATTCGTCGCTGTTATACTGCGAAAAAGTATTTGAACTGTATTCTACAAATGAGACTGTAGAGCATAAGACGATGGGAATCGCGTTGCGTATCGCAGGCGACATTCATACAATGCAAGGTAATCATGAGGAGGCGCTGGAATATCTTTACCGTTCAATAGAAATTGCCGAAAAAATAGACAACAAGGAAATACTCGTACAAGCATACAGAAGTACCGCCTATCTCTACGCTATCATCAACAATTACGAACTGGCTGAAAACTATTTTATCAAAATGAGTAATACCTGTATTGAAACTGGCGATTCTCTTAATCTGGCTTTTTCCCTGTATCAGTTGAGCAATGTATACTCCCGCATATATGAATTTGACAAAGCCTTGCAATTTGCTCAAGAAGCGTACCGTGTCGTTACTTCATGCCACAATGAAAACCGTACGAATTACTTAATCGAGGCAGTTATCACTTTGTCAAATATATTGAGACGTTTCGACCAAAACGAATCATTTAAATATTCAATGGAAGCGCTGTCCTTAACTGAAAAATATAACATTCCGTCATATAAGCCTAGAATTTTGCACAGTCTTGCCACATCATCATATATTCAGAAAAATTATAATGATGCTGAAAATTATGCTTTTCAAGCTATCAAAGAAGCCGAGGCTCAAGGAGATGATGAAATCAAGTATTATTTGTACGATGTTATTTTACTGTCTAATATCAGATTAGGAAATAAGGATAAGGCAGAAGAATATTTTGAACTTTACCGCAAATGGATGACCGATTTTTTCCAACAATCATTTAATACGTCACTTTCCGAAATGGAAGTCAAATACGAAACCGAAAAAAAGGAAATTCGCATCACGGCATTGGAAGACGAAAAGCGACTTATGATGTGGTTGAGCATTGCCATTGGCGGCGTGATGGCGCTTGCATTGGCAGCATCGATACTGCTTTGGCGCTGGACGGTTCAGAAACGTCGCCTTGCCGAAAAACAAAAACAGTTAGCCGAACAGCAGATAAAACAACTTCAACAGGAAAAACAACTCATCGCCACACAAGCCTTGTTAGACGGCGAAACACAGGAACGCTCGCGCCTCGCCCGCGACCTGCACGACAGATTAGGCGGCATACTTGCGGCTGCAAAGTATAATTTAGCCGACGTCAAAGATGGTTTCGTATCGCGAACCGCCCAAGTAGAACGTATAGCAAAAGCAAACAACCTGCTTGACGATTCCATACGCGAAATGCGCCGCATAGCCCACCACCTGATGCCCGAAACGTTAAGCGCCAACGGATTGAAACAGTCTATCGCCGATTATTGCCACACAATCTCTTGCGCAAAGTTCGCATGGTTTGGCGACGACGCGCGCTTCGACCAGAAAATAGAAGTGATGGCATACAACACCCTGTACGAATTGGTGAACAACGCTCTGAAACATTCCAGCGCCACGAATATTCTTGTTCAAATAGTAAAAGACGCCGACCGCATCTCCATGACAGTACAGGACGATGGTTGTGGTTTCGACGCGGCGACGCAACCAAAAGGCATGGGGCTGAACAATATCCGCACACGTGTGGCGGCATACAACGGAAATTTGATGATAGATTCAAAGGCGGGAGTAGGTACGGAGGTGAATGTGGAATTGAAAATTGAAAATTGAAAATTGAAAATTGAAAATTAACAAAATTCGTGTTAATTCGTGTTATTCGTGGCAAATAAAAGAAATTCGCGGCAAAAATTTAGTGAAGATGATAAAGATAGCGATAGTAGACGACCATAAGATGATAGCAGACGGTTTGGAACGTTTGATAAACGAATCGGAAACAGTCAGTGTTGCAGGTAAGGCATATTCTGCTGCAAAATGTTGGAAACTGTTGGAAGATGAAGAGATTGAGGTTTTGATGCTCGACATCGGTTTGCCGGACGGCAACGGTATTCAACTGTGTCCAAAAATAAAAGAAAAATATCCGCAGGTTAAGGTGATTATGCTGACAACTTATGGCGAACTTGCCACAATTACCCGCGCTTTGGATGCAGGCGCCGACGGTTATGTTCTCAAAAACTCCGAGCCGGAAGAACTGCTCGAAAGTATACACGCAGTCGTAGCGGGCGAACAATTCATATGCGACGAAGCGAACACAACTCTACAAAACAAAACCAACAATCCATTGGAACTCACCCGCCGCGAATTTGAGTTGTTGCAACTGATTGTCGAAGGCTATACCCTTCCGCAACTATCCGAAAAAATGTGTCTGGGCATCGAAACTATCCGCAGTTACCGCAAAAATATAAACGCAAAACTCGATGTACATAATACAGCGCAATTAGTGCAAAAAGCAAAGGAGTTGAAATTAGTGTAAACGGTTACATTCTGAATTGTGAGTGTATTACAACACCATCTGCCGCCACGACAAACATAAAATAATTGTTGTAATTGTAAAAAAAGTTGTATCTTTGCGGTTAGAATAATTCTAATAAAAATTGTTATGTTAGTAGAAGAAATATGTAAGGTGGAATATTCTCCAACAATAACAGGTCGTATTTTTGATGGAATGACGATAGTTGACGCAATTATTCAAGATATTAACCATCTAACGATTGATGAGGCTGAAAATTTGTACAATAATACGATGAAAGGGTATGAAAATTACAATCGACAGAACCGTCGTTGATTGGATGATAAAAAATGATTTGTGGGCATTAGTAGAACCACAAATGGATTATTTTTTGGGAAACGAATTATTCTCGTTTTTGCGCAAATTGAAAAGAGAAAATTTGAAAGAGGCGCCAGAGAAATTGAATGTAAGAAGACAAATTTTTATGCAATATACAAAGATACTGTAACTTGGTATGTTTTACGGCGTTTTATGGACTACGATTGGTATGAAGTAATCCGTATCATTTCATCGCACGAGAGAGATGGAAGGTGTTTTTATTAAGTTTTTGATATACAGCAATTTTCCCACCCCACACATCATAAACCACCCCTTAAACTCCGTTACCCGCAATTTGGAAACAATAATTTTTTCGGGAACATCAACCGTCAGTTTTAACACTCGTTTCAAGACACTTATGTATTCTGACACTACCTGCGAGCAGACCACCGGCGAGCGAATAATCAAATCTCTTGCTATGTTTTGCTTTTCGCTTTCTTTGTCGTCGTGGCTGTATATCAGAATATTTGTGTCTAATGCAACTCTATTCATAAATATTTGCTTCTTCACGATTAAACTTAAAGCCCGACAAATCTACCAGATAATTTTTCAATTCGCTGTCAAGCCTTTTCCTTTTTTCAGAAACGGCTTCCTCTATTTCTACCGTAGCCGGTTTGAAGAAACCTAACGAAAGGATATACTCCAGTGTCTTTTGCGCCCTAACGTCGCAATAATCGTATTCTAATGTTATGCTCGTCATATATCTATCTATATTTTGAAAATTTTCGAGCGACAAAGATACAGAAAGTTTTTTATAAAGCAAGAAAAAAAATCGAACGATTTTATTTTTCCACTTTTTTAGAGGATTTTTTCAAAATAGGAAAAAAGAGTAGAAACGCTGGGTTCGGTTTCTCTATTTGTCCAAATAAATTTCAAGACACGCTATGTCTTTTAGTTCGGGCAGAAAACAGAAATCTACAATCTGCGTTTGCCATTTTTTCAACAAATCGGCTATTTGCATTGTAGTCATATTTCCCGTTCGCATCCATACAATTTTAGGCGGGCAACCGTTGATAATGCCTATATCATAGAAATCGGCATCGAAAGTAACAATTGTATAATTATTCTTTCTGGCATAATCCCATATATCAATATCCTCTGCAGTTGCCATTCCCAATCCACTTATTTGCTGACAAGCGGGGAAACAATCAGACAATTCTGCAACAATACGATACGATATATTTTGATCGAACAAAAGCATCAGACATATTGAAGTTTATGCTCTCTGTCTGCAGCAAAAGCAAGACAAGCTAATATGTCGGCATTTGTAAGTTCCGGAAAATCAGATATTACTTCATCAAAAGTCATTCCTGCTGCCAGCCACCCAAGAACATCGTAAACGGTTATACGGGTACCTTTTATGTGTGGCTTGCCGAAACGGATACAAGCATTGCGTGTTATTACTTGTTTATAATCAATCATATTCATGTTATTATTACAATTTCAGCCGCAAAGATAGGTACTTTTTTTTGAAAAACAAGAAAAAAAAGTTTGTTGTTAAAAAAAATCAAAAAAAGTTTGTTGTTAAAAAAAAGAAGACTATCTTTGCGCTGTTATTTTTCAGTAGTAAAAACATGGCAAATTATTTAGACCCCAAAAATGATTTGACTTTCAAGCGTGTTTGCGGAGAACACAAACATCTGTGCATAAGTTTAATCAACAGCATATTGCCGCTTGAAAAGAAAGTTGTTATTTCAATCCCTATCGTAATTTATTATAAGAAAACTCAATACAACATTCCGAACAGCCAGAGCGGGATTTTATTCCCAAAACCATATTCCAAATTATCCAACGCTAAATAGGCGTCTTTCAAGCCGACAACTTGCTCGTGCCCTTTGTTTTTGCCTCCGATTTCAAAAATATATTTGTTATCAACGGTAAAATCCGCTCTGTTGGACGATGTTACTTCGCTAACTGCCTGTAATTGATTGTAAAAGAACGTTTCCCTTAGATTGCCTGTATCGGGCTTGTTTGCATCGAAGGCGTAAATTTGATTGGTGTTGTTCAAATAGATTTTTTCAGGCTTTGCTAACGCTCTCATACCTTTTGAGTTGATTTGCAACAAGTTTACAAGTTCGCCACGCTCTAAAATCGTCAAATAATTCAGCAGACTGTTTCTGCTTACCTCCAAATTTTTGGCAAGGTCGGTTATTTTTGGCGTAAAAGGCGTTGATTGCGAAATTATCCAAAGCAGTTTTTTTATTTTACGTATCGAATACATCTCTATTGTTTCTACTGCCGGCAGGTCTACTTCTAAAATCAAATTCACGGTATTTGCCAATTTCGATAGATAGAAGCGTTTGTCGGACTTGTAATACGGATAGTATCCCTGCCTTAGATATGTGTTGAACAAAGGCAACGGTCTAATCTTGTCATTAACGCTACCGGCTATTTCAATATGATTTTGCAAAATTTCGTCGAGAGTAAATTTATCAAAATCAATATTTTGGTCATATTTCAAAAATTCTCTGAACGACAAGCCGTTCAAAACATAATGCACTGCTCGACGGCTCAAATCGGCGTTCCCCTTATAAATTTGCAACATCGACGAACCGGTAATAACCACTTTCAAGTCGCTGAAACTATCGTAGATATTTTTTATTTCCTGCGACCAATTCTCGTATTTATGCACCTCGTCAATAAACAGGTATTTGCCGCCCTGTTTTTCAAAATCGTTTGCAAGGTCAAACAGTCGATTGCCCAAAAACCGGATATTATCTGCGCTGACATACAATGCGTCTTTTGGCGAATTGCCGAAAGTACGTTTGATATGTTGCAAAATCATTGTTGTTTTGCCGGCGCCTCTTGCGCCGGTTATTGCTATAAGTCGCCCGTTCCAATCAATATCATCGATTAGATACCTTTGGAACGAAAGGTCGATTTTCCGCAATTCCCTATAAAAAAAATCAAAAAGCTCTTCCATTTTCACAAAAATTTTAGACCGCAAAGATAATAAATGTTTTTTACAAACAACAAAAAAAACGAAAAATGTTTTTTATAAACAACAAAAAAAGCAAAAAACGTTTTTTGTAAACAACAAAAAAAACGAAAAAATGTTTTTTATAAAACCGGTTTACATCGATTTAGTACCGGAGTAACTTTATATACAAGCATGAATCAATCCTTTTCTGAAATCAAAAGGCGCTACCATGCCGTAGTTTGGCACTTCATGATGAAATAGCATGTATCCGGGCGAAGCAACAATTCTGTATCCTTTTTCAGCAAGTAATCCGGAAAGGTTTTTTTCGTCATCTTTTTGGTGATAAGTGCATACCAACATGTCATTTATTCCCACGTCTAATAATTTATCAGCGCCTTTTAGAACATCATTTTCAGCGCCTTCCACGTCCATCTTTATCAGCGTGGGTTTTTCACGGTTGCAGAAAAAATGGTCGAGCGATGTAAAATCGGCATCATCTTTGTTGGAAACATATTTGTTGACGATTACAACTTTTTCTTTCCAGGGTAGAAAAGTAGCTTGCAAGGCTTCCTCCCAATCTTTTTCACATTCAAATAGATACGCCATTTTTATTTTGTCGATGAATTTGAGAGTAAACATTCCTTCTGCGGCGCCAACGTCGGCAAAAACAGATTCGGAATTGATTGATAAGGAACGGAAACAGTAATTATGAGGCGACTGCTCGTCCTGTTCGCTACATAGCATTTTGTATAATCCGCGAATAGTATGTGCGCTCAACCCTCGCTTGAAGTATAATCTGCGATTTTCGTCAGTTAACACATACCGCAAGCCGTTTTCCCTATCGCGATAAACTTTAATCCGCCTGTAACGATATTTCGATACGAATGGATAATTGAAAACCTCAATCAGATGACAACGCAAGAATTTCAAACATTCTTCCCGTTCATCTTTCGTCATAGGCGTGTCGGCATCTGTGGCGTTTTGTAAAAACTCATAGACACGCTTGGTAAGCATATAACGTGGATTTTTCCGTATCTTGTGTTTCAGATACTTATACTTTAAATATTTAATTCGGAGTCTTATTTTTGAAAACATGAACGTTTAATTTTTCGGATGTAATACCTTATATTTATAATTAGCTTAACGACAATGTTGTCGTTAATTTTAGAAAATTCTATTTTTTCAGACATATCAATAACATATCTTGCTATTTTTTCGGTAGTAAGGTTTTGGTGAGTCCATTGAAGAATTTTAACGGCATACGATTCAAGTTTTGACGTATCAAAATCTTGTTTGTCAAATAAATTGTTCGTTTCTAATACCATTCTTTTGGGAAACAGGCACATTGTTTCTTCAGGACAATCAGCAAGCCCTATGAAATATGGAATACATCCGTTTGCCATTATTTCGTAGTGCCGTAAACAGTCCCATCCGGCTTTCTTTTTTGTGACCCCAAACCAAGATGTTTTATAATCGTTATAGTAATCTATTTCTTTGGAATAAATGTAGGTAGAACGGTCGTCGGGCACTATATACGCCTGTATTTTTGTTTTGTCGTCTATTTTTTCTACTACTTTACTTTTTGGTATACCAAAGCAAACCGGAACTACGTTTGGATGTTTTCCATTCAGTTCGCGTTTAAAATAGACTCCTTTGCCTACATACCATCTTTCTATTTTGGAGTGGTCTTCTCCATCGACGAGTATAATTTTTTCTTTGGAATAATACTTCCTTACCAATTTGAAATACATGCTGTATCTGCGTATTGAGCCGTAAATAATGTAATCGAAATGGCAATCTTTGATGTATTTTTTAATTTCATGCTCTGTCAACAAACGTTTTTGTTTGGCAGGCAGTAGACCATACATGGTAAACCCCTTGCCGTATAAACGCATTTTTTCGTTTTCAGGCATATCGTCAAACATATACCGGTTTTCGGAATTTTGATACACATCTGTGCCGAAAAGCATTTTTAACCCATGGAATATTACATCACACTGGTAATCCGGAGCATTGCCGGCATTAAGGAATAAAATTTTCACGATATCGATTTTTTTTTGTCATGGATTTATCGGCGCAAAATTAGATATTTTTTTTAATATGGCAAAAAAGAATTGTTAAAAAATTTTTTCAAAACTACTTGTTGCGGTAAACTGCTACTGTTTTATTGTAAAATTCCGTAAAAGATAATTTTTCTAAAAATGTTTTTTGGGCATTTTGTCCGATTCTTAGACGTTCCTCTCTGTTTTCTACAAGTAAGCGGATAGCTCCGGTCAGGGCGTTTACATCGGAAGGCGAAATCAGACATCCATCAAAAAGATGAGTAATATATTCATTTTGAGCGCCATTGTTGGTCGTTATGACGGGTTTTCCGAACTTCATGAACTCTATGACCGAAAGACCGAAAGATTCTCTCCAGATAGACGGAGCTATCCCAATATCAATCTGAGGAATGAAACCGGAAATATTGTCAACAAAGCCAAGGAAAAATATTTTATTCCCTAAGCCGCGGGCATCCGTTTGATTTTTCAATAATTGTTCGTACGGTTGTTTGCCTTTTCCGGCAATCAATAATACAATATCAAGATTTTTAAGGTTGTAGACCGCATCAAGTAATATTTCAATACCTTTTCCCTCTACTATTTGACCTGTAAAGGCAAGTACAACCGTTTGAGCGCCAATCTGACAGCTCGCCCGTAAATTTGTTTTTTCCGCAATAACCGGCGCCGGATATATACTGTTGTGTATGGTAAAGATTTTTTTTTCATCGATTTTCGGACACGATGACAAAAATTCGTTTTTTGCAAGAGCGGAAACAAAAATAATTGCATTGATACGCTTGTATAAAAACGAATACAACGCATTTGTCTTTGCCTTTTTGACCAAATGCCTTGTTAAGATAATTTTTACCTTTTTCCGGCTCACTATTCGAGCAAAAATAGCAATGAGCGCATCTTTAAATTGGTGGGAATGAATCAATTCGATGTTGTTTTTCCTGACCATTAGCGCTAATTGAATAATAGACCATAAATCAAAACAAATCAGCAGTGGAAGAACACGAGGAAACGAATGAATTGTTCTCAATTTTTCAACAATATCAGGACTTTTTTGGCTAACAAACCAGACAGTATGACCATCTTCAATCAACTTTTTTGATAGAGCGTAAACATATTCTTCCCCGCCTCCCCATGAACGGGAAGCAAAAATTTGGAGGATATTGATTGTAAGATGTTTGGTCTTGTCTACGTATAATTCATAATTCATAATTCATAATTCACCCTATACTCCGTTATTTGTCTCACCGTATCATCAATAACCATCGCAATACAAACAGCGCCGGGAAACGGTTTTGCATAGTTTTTATCAATCATTTGCCGGTATGCTTCTTTGACTTTTTTCGCGGGATTTTCTCCCTCAAAGGCTACTTTGAGTTCCATAACCCATATTTTTCCCATGTATTTGACCACCAAGTCGGCGCGCCCCAGATTAGTGTGCATTTCGGCAACTACCACAACTCCGCAGCCGCGCAAAAAAGAAATGATATTGGAGCGATAAAGCCATTCTTGAACGGAAAATTGATAGCGGTTAAAACGAAGCGATTGTTGAGCTGCATTATTAAAATCATCATAGGGAATACTTGCCAACAGACGATTGAATGCTGAAATAACTAATTCAAAATCTATATCTTCCAGAGCAATCAAAAAATCTCTACGGCAATAATGAAAATCGTCCTTCTGATGTTCCATAACATACTCCGACACTAACGCCGACAGCGAATTTAACACTTCGGTATTGGGGTAATCCAAAACAAGTTTACCTTCCGGGGTTTTCCTAAAACTCAAATATCCGGTTTGAAACAGAAAACTTTCGGGCGCAACGTTTTCTATTTCGATAGAATTGGTCAGAAAATCTTCCGTTACCGGAAAATTACGAAACTGTTCGACCGTCAATCTGTTGGATTTCAAGTATTCAACGAACATAGAAGAGGTGCCGCTTTCTATCCAGTAGTTTGAGAACCTTTGGCTCTGAAAAAGGCGCAACGTAGAATAAGGATTATACAAACGAAGCTTGCCTTCCACATCAAAACAAAAGCCATTGAAATAGTTTTTCATTTTTTCGAAAAACATTTCGGTTGTCATTTCAAGTTCTTTAGCGGTTTCGTCAAGATATTCAGGAAAATATTTCAAAATTTCCTCTTCTGTCAATCCGCAAATATCACCATATTTTTTGTCTAACGAAATGTCAGATATATTATTCAATGTAGAAAATACTCCCATTCTCGTAAACTTGCAAATCCCGGTAATAAAAATGAAGGAAATATGCTTGTCGTTGGCTTTTATTTGCGAGTAATAGCCTCTCAACAATTTGCGAACTTCATTTGCCATGGTTGGCTCGTTTACGAAATCGGTATAGGGCTTGTCGTATTCGTCGAGTAGGAAAACTACTTTTGAATCGTATTTTTCGGAAGTTCTTGTTATCAACTCACTTAACAAATCCCCGCAATTTTTTTTGTTTGATAATTTGATTTTCAGACTATTGGCAACTTCTTCCGTTTTGTAGATTATTGATTCTTCAATGTCTTCAATCTTTTTGTTGGTAGACACTCCGCTCATATCAAGCCAGATAACGGGGCTTGGCTTGAACTCGGGACGGTTCAAAAACTCTTCGGCATAAAGTCCTTTAAATAAATGCTTTTTGCCCGAAAAAAGAGCGTCAAAGGTCGATACAGTTAGCGATTTACCAAAGCGACGCGGACGCGCAAGAAAGTATATCTTACCCGCATCTATCATGTCTACAAGATGTTTGGTCTTGTCTACGTATATATAGCCTTCGCTGCGAATCTCTTCGAATGTGGGGAGACCCGCCGGCAACTTTAATCTTTTGGTCTTCATAAATTACCCGTTTGAGATGATGCAATTTTTTCGCAAAGTAAACCTTTTCTTTTAAGAAAACCAAAAAAAAAATAATTCAGGAAGGAACTCATTGCCGACTGGTAATTTTTTTTGTAACATCTATAAACGTATTGATTATTTTTTATGCTACAAAAGTAATGCTTTTTTTTGATACTGCAAAAAAAGTTGAACATGCTCATGAAACAAATGCTAACGGGGCTTGGCTTAAAATTCGGTCTATTTAAAAACTCTTCGTCATAAAACCCTTTAAACAAGTTTTTTTCCCCGGAAAAAAGGGCTTCAAAAGTGGATACAGTTAGCGATTTCCCAAAACGGCGCGGACGGAAAAGAAAATATATCTTACCTTTATCTATCAAGTCTACAAGATGTTTGGTCTTGTCTACGTATATATAGCCTTCGCTGCGAATCTCTATCGTTTGACTTCCCATGTTCGTACAAATCAGATAAATACTGTTCTTCAAAAGTAACTATTGTTAAGTAAATGATAAAATGACGTAAATAATTGAAGCGGTGTCCCTTTAGGGACAAAATATCGGTAGAAAAGGCGGAACAACTCGCTTTGCGACTACCCTTTGGGGACGGAATATGGATAGAAAAATATTGCGTACCTAACGGCACGCCGTGGCGCATGTGTGCATCTGTTTTCTACCGATATTACATCCCTTACGGGATGACAGCGCTTAAGCGTCATTTCATAGATAACTTGACACTATTAATTATTAATTATTAATTATTAATTATTTTTTTGATTTTTTTTTATTAATTTTGCAAAAATATTTGTCGTCAGATTTTTATAAAATCTATTGAATTAGAAATGGTTAAGTATTTTTTTCTTTTATTGTTTTTAGGCTGTTTTCCGTTGTCTTGTTGCTCTCAAGCGTCTGTCTACGGGGAGTTGCCGACATCATTTGACGCTGGGCGACTGCATCATTCAAGCGATAAGTTCATCGGCACAAGCGCTAACGTCCGCTGGGCAGTCCCTATCAGTTCCGGAACATACGCCACACCGGTTGTCGCTAACGGGAAGGTCCTTATGGGAACACTCAACGAAGTGGAATGGGATAAGCGTCGCACGGGCAGCATGAACGTGATGCTCTGTTTAGACGAAAAGACGGGCGAGTTCCTCTGGCAACTTCCGCTTCCGAAGGATTATCAGATTCCGTACTTCGATTCCCACTGCGTTGGTATTTCTGCAACGCCGACGGTTGTAGGCGACCGTGTTTTTATTGTGACCGGACGCGGCGAAGTCCTCTGTCTCGATTTGAACGGTCAGGCGAACGGCAACACCGGACCGTATACCGACGAAGCGCGCCTGTTCACGCATCGACGTAGCAATAACGTGATACCATTGGCAAAGACAGACGCCGACATTATCTGGCGCTACGATATGTTCGGCGAACTGAAAGCAAAACCGCACGACACAAACAATAGCGACATTATTTACTACGACGGGCTATTAGTTGTCAATACTGCGAACGCGCCTGACCACACGCACGTTCACGTTCCTAATCCTGAAGCGCCGGCGATGATTATCATTGACGCCGAAAAGGGTATTGCGTTGGCGCGCGATAATTTCGACATCGGCAGCGATATTTCTCACGGGCAGTGGTGCTCGCCCGCCTTTGCCAATGTCGACGGCAAAAATATGATTTTCTACGGCGGCGGCAACGGCGTGTTGTATGCCGTTGAGGCTCCAAGCCGCGAATCATTGTGGGAGCAATATGCGACAAACGGCAGTAAGCTTGTCTGTTTGGAAACAGTTTGGAAATTTCACGGCGACCCGCGCGCACAAGCCGGCGAAAGAGTACCGGCGTTCGTAATGGGAAGAGGCAGTCCGTCATATACATGTATGCCGTCGCCTGTTATAGACAACGAGGGACGTCTTTTTATGCTTTTTGGTCACGACGCCTGGAACGGCGCCCGACCTTTTCGCAGCTGGCTGACCTGCATAGACGCAAAAACAGGAAAACTAATCTGGGGAACGCCTAATATTGAGGGCGGAGCGATAACGCAGCCGGCTATGGAAAACGGTTTATTGTACATTGGCGACAGGAGAGGAAATTTCTACTGTTTTGATGCCGCAACCGGCAAAGAACAATGGAAATTGCGCCTTCGCGGCGATATGTGGGCGCGCCCGCTGTTAATAGACGGTAAAATTTATATCGGCACCGACCACCGTATGTTTTACGTATTACAAACCGGCTTGGAACCGAAAATTATTTCGCAGATTTCGATGCCCGGACCTGTTTTCGCTCCTGCCGCTGCGTCGGGCAACACGCTATATGTTGCCGGCGATGGCTTTTTGTATGCTATTGAGGGAGAAAAATAAGTTAATCATTTCTTGTCAAAGAACTTGATGATAACATGCGAATTTAGCGTCAGCCGCAACATATCTGCTATTGCGCCCTTGTTTTGCGCTATTTCCAAATAGCCTGAAATATTGAACACTGCTAAAAGGTCGCCTTCGCTCGTTTCATGGAAATATTTGTTTATGCGCGTAATTTTCCGGTTTGTTCTTTGCACCAATATTTCGAATGAACGTCCTTTTCTTATTCTGTCAAAATCTTCGCGGGTGATGTTAGTTATTACGTTTCCGAAAGTATTGATATGGATAATCGTACCGGTTATTTGCGATTCGTCTATGCTTGCCAATATTGCTGCCTTGCGACTGTAATCGGTATATGTTCTGCCGAGTTCCGTGATATCGCCGCCCTTAGCCAAATGTATAGCAGCAGGAGCGAACACTGATATGGCGTGGTAATTGGGCGCTTGGCAGTCGCTAAATTTTTCTATGCGCACCATCGTATCGGGCGCAGTGTCGAAAAGCAACCCGAAAATACCGTTATCAGTGCCTACAAAATAATGTCCGTTGTGAAATGCTGCAGCAAAAGGAGCGCTATCGCTATATTCGCTGGCAATAGAGATGATATGAATAGAACCTTTGGGAAAAAAGCGATAACTATGCTTTACCATGTATGCGGCATACGAAATACCTGTGTTAAAAGCCGGAGCCTGATGCGACATATCCACAATCTGAACCGAAGGAATACTCGACAAGAGTATGCCTTTTACAGCCGCTACATAAAAATCATCCGTCCATGCTGTGGTTAATGTGATTACCATTTTGAATTATGAATTATTAATTATGAAATTTTGAACTCAATGATTGTCAGAAAACGCTTTTAGTCTTTTTTCGAGTTCATCGAACTGTGACGGTTGAGTTTGCGACACGCAGGCACGCAAGCCTTCGCTGCGTTCGCTTCCGGTGATGTCTAATGTTATTGCGCTGATGCCGTAGTACAATAATTCCTCAAGCAATTCGCTTCCCGAAAATCCGGGATACGAAATGGTGAAATAGAATCCGTCGGCAAGCGGCGCGTCCTCGTCGCGGTCATACACTATTTGAAAACCGTAGCGAATAAACAGCTCTTTCATCACTGCGGCTTTGTCGCCGTATTCCTTAACATGTTCGAGGAATGTGAAATTTCCGTCGTTGGCGGCGTTCAGCATCTTTGCAAGGGCATGTTGAGCCGAGTGTCCGGTACCGGCAGTAATAGCATACAATGCGCCGTATACAACGGCATGGCTGTAACAGTCGGTCGAATAAAAACGTTTCAGGTCGGGATAGCGACGAGCAGTCTGCTTAGCGCCCATAAGCATCAACGCTATGCGCTCGCCGGCGTAACTGAATACTTTTGAACCTGAAAAAAGCAGAACAAAATTGTCGGTATAATGCGCCACAGTTGGCTGATAAGGCGGAACTCCGGGGAGTCCGTAGTTGTGGCGGAAGTCCATCCCGAAATACGCTAAATCTTCTAAGACTATGACGTCATATTTGTTAGCCAACTCGCCTATTATGCGCAATTCGTTTTCAGAAAAACAAATCCATGAAGGATTGTTGGGATTAGAGTACACGATAGTATGCACATCGCCTTGCGACAGGTACTCTTCTAATTTGGCTTTTAACTTTTCGCCACGATAATTGTAGACGTCGAACGCTTTGTATTTAAGCCCTAAAACATGGTGTTGTTGTTTTTGAACGGGAAATCCGGGGTCTATGAACAGCGTATACTCTTTTTTAGCGTGGCAACGACTGTTGACCATGAACGCTGCGAGGCTTCCCTGCATAGCGCCCACTGTTGGCGCGCAGCCTGCCGGAGCAATGTCAATATTCAAAAACAATCGTGCAAAACGCGAAGCCTCCTCTTTCAATTCGCGAATCCCGTCGATTGGCGAATATAAAGAAGCTACGCCTTTTTGTAGCGCATCTATTTGAGCGTCAAGCCCAATAGATGCAGCGGGCAAACCGGGAACGCCCATTTCCATTTTCACAAAACGCTGCCCTGAAGCCTGTTCTATTTTGTGAACAAGACTAACAACTTCGCGAATAGAAGCCCTGCCAATGTCGTTCAATCCGCTTTCCCTTTTTGCGTTGTCCACTATATGACGTGGTATCGGTGTTTCCATAAAAAATAATTTTAAATTGAAAATGCAAAATTACAAAATATTTTTCATATTTTTATTTTTTTTTTCATTTTTGCGCTTGGAAGTCTAAAACTTTTCCTAATTTTGCATTTTATAAAAAAAAATGTAAATTTCGAAAATCATTAACGTATGAAGATTTCCATAAAATCAAAAAGGGCTTTTTTCCGTTTCCTTCCGTTTGCCGCAATCATATTAGCGTTAACGGCAGTATTGCTGTTGTGCGGACTAATTCCGTGCGAAAAAACGAAACAAATTCTGCAGTCGGTAATTTTCGTCTGCTATTGCTGGGTATTTATCTCTATAATATATCATTATGCCCGAAAAACAGGCATCGTTATCGTGCTTTTTCTGGCGCTTTTTGTTTCGGGACTTTATTATTTCGACGAAGAATCGCCACATTCGTTTGTAAGAAACATCAATAAATCGTTCAGTATGTTGCTGGGTAGGGGTTATGTAAAAGAAGCGCCCGATTTATTGCCATACGTTTATTTTTTATCGCATTTGCTGTTTGCCACCTTTGCCTTTTCTCTTTTCGGCAGACGCCTGATGAACCGGAACGGATATTTTTTGATACCTCAAAGATACAGAAATATATTTTGGGGATATAACGAGGGTGGAATTTTGCTTGCTAATGATATGTTAAATAATGATTTATTAAATCAGGCGGCGTTCGTGCTTTCCTCGTCAATAGACAATAAGGGCAACGAAGACAAGGCAATTTTTGAAAAGATTGACCGTATGGGAGCTATTGCGCTGTATTGGAATAGCGACAGCAAAAAACTTCCCGCCGGACAAAGGCATTTCTTCCTGTCAGACGACCCCGATTTCAATATCAAGATGGCGTTGAAACTTGTGAAGTACCTGAAAAAAAAATCAGTTAAAAACAAAACGCACCTCTTTGTTAGGGCTGAAACGGAATATATCGACAGTTTTTTTGCATACGAACTTGATGGAGTTGAAAACATTGAAATTCACCTTTTCAACAAATCCGATTTGACCGCGCGCTGTTTTATTCGCGATTATCCTATGCTAAACGCGCCCGAAATAGAAATAGACCACGAAAAACTGCTTGTCAAAGGCGATTTTAACCTTTTATTGGCGGGTTTCGGAAAAGCGGGACAGGAACTGCTGAAAAAATGTATTTGCGATGCGCAGTTCCTTAACAGCGCCTTCAAAGCGACAGTCATAGACAAAGAAATTGATACGAAATATGGCGATTTTCCCGTATTATACAACGAATGTATTGATGCTTACAAAATATCTTTCGCCTCCGAAAACATTGCAGGCAGCAGGCAGTTTTATGAATGGATAGAAGGAAATGTAGCATCGTTCAACAGGATTATAATTACATTGGGCAACGACCGCGTTAATATCAATATCGCGATGAAGATTGCTCGAATACTGCACGACAAAGGCAAAAGCATTGACGAAACAAAACGAATGGTGTTCGCCCACGTCAGACACAAATCGCAATTCGCACCCTACGGAAATCCGGCAGTATCACCTATTAGCATATTTGGCGACGTTGCTTCGATATACACGCAAAACATAGTGATTCATGAAGAGATGGACAGGATAGCAAAGATGGTCAATTACGTGTATAATTGCTACTTGCAAGATAAAGTTGAAACGATTGATTGGCAAAAAGCCGAAGAGTTGTGGAGCAAAACCACGCTTTTTCATAAAAATTCAAGTAGGGCGTCGGCTATGAACATGCGAAATACAGACAGAATAATCAAAGGAAAATGGGACGCCCTGACGCCTGAAAAATTGGAAATACTATCAGAGAACGAACATTTGCGATGGAACGCATTCCATTATGTTAGCGGAATTAGGAAATGGGCATTGGACGAAATCCCCGCCGGACACCCACACGACGCAAAATTGAGAGACAGCAAAGGAAACCTGTTGAAACACGCCTGCCTGGTAGATTACGCAGAACTGCAAAAAGTGACCGATAAAATCAACGAAAACCGAAAAATAAATCAAAATCCAATACCGGAAGATTTTTTAGAAGCAGATAGAAGAATTGTAAGGCATATTCCGTTGTTCCTCCTGACTTCGTCACTTTAAAGCAACATTTTATCTTGTAACGCTTACCTTTACCGGATTTGCGTAATCTTTCCAGAGCGCTTCGGCTTTTGCCGGCGTAATATCGCCGTCGAAAACAAAGAAACGATACCTAAAATCGTACTTTTCGCCCGGTTTAAGTATCCAGTCTTCGAACTTGGACGGAGCTATGTTGATAAACACGTCGCCTCTGCCGCCGTTGCCGTTCTCTTCCCATATTCTCAACGGTTCGGGGAAATTATGATTTTGGGGCGACATCATAATTAAGATTCCCGATTTTCCGTTAGGGCTCGCTCCGGCTGCATAAATCCAGCGTGCGTGCGTTCCGTCTATTTCTTGCCGCGTTCTTCCTTCGGAGGTTATTATTTCGGAATTGTACCTTGTCCAATCGGCTGTGGCGCGCCACCCCAAGCCGGCATAACGATATTCTTTAAGAATAACCGGAATATCGGTACACGGGAAAAGACTGAAATCGAGGTCCCAGAGAAATGTACCATCTTCCACGTTCCACACGCGAATAGTCTGCAATTCGTCCATGATTATTTTTTCGTGCTTTGGAGTAAAACGCATTATTCCCCAAACATGATTTGTGACCTGTTCGGCTTGCGGTTCGAAAATTACATGACGATGCCGCGCCATTATATCGGCATAAATATTTCCATAAGCAGAACGATATAGCGAATCAAAGCGTATAGTGCCTGTTTTTGCGCCTATGTTCCACAAATCATAGTGGTTGCCGTCATATTCAATCGAAGTCCACGGATTCCATATTCCGTAGTGATGCCAATGGTCGGTCGGGTTAATATTTGTCAGCACATTTCCCGCCGGCGACCATGCCGGATGTATGAATCCGTTGCGACTGAAAGCGGGGTCTATGCCGCCAAATAGACGCGGAGGCGCTGTGTTATACTGCACAACATTGGCATTTTGTTTTTTCAACACGATGTTGCCCAGTCTGTCACGCTCAATGCTCATAGCGGGCGTAGCGGGCGCAGCAGGCGCGGCTACTATTTCAATAACGAAATTACGCGCTTCATTTTCGCCCATTTGCCCGTCAACACGCCAATAGAGCGTAGACTTTCCGGTAGCAGAACAAAGCTCTACCTGACTGTGACAAAGCTGTCCATCAGCCGTTGTCACTACTATTTGAGAACCGGCAGGCGCTGCTGAATACGACGTTACGTCGAACGAAGCAATTGTGTTCTGACGTGCTATTCCCGCCGCTTCTACCCTCAATCTTAACCTATGCAACGAACTCGCCCTCTGAGCATGAACAAGGGCAGTTATCAACAAAAGTGAAATAATAAAAACTATTCTTTTCATTTTATACTAATTTTTGGTTTTTAATTTAACGGTGCAAATATACAAAAAAAATTAAAAAGAAAAAAAAAATTAAAATTTTGTAACAATTTTGATTTTTCCACGTATATATAGTATAATAATGTAATATTTAGATTTTATAGGAAATGCGAAACTTGCGTTTTAATGTGTTTTTGATGATTGGCGTTGCTTTTATACTTTTTTGTCATTCGTGCAATACTTGCAACCGACGCCATACGGTAGAAGATGTAACCATTGATTGGGCTGATTTGGTTATGGATTCGACTTATGTTAATATAGCCCGAAAGGTGTTCTACGCCTTGCCAACGCCTATTGAGATGACGTTGTTGATAAAAAATTCCGGCATCCCGTGGCGCCCTGTTCTGCTGAACGACCCGGTTAATGCGTCGAAATACCTTAGCAGCCAAAAGATGGCGCTAAATTTCGGAGTGTATACCACTAATTTGACGTATTCAGGACTTTTTGAACAATCTCAAATGGTATTGCGCTACAAGTTGGCTATCAGCCAATTAATAGAAGGATTGGGGTTGCAATCGGCTATAAATACCAATACGATGCAACTGATAGAGCAAAATATCAACGACAAGGATATGATATTGCGAATCATCGCCGATACCTACGCCTCGTGCGCAGCGTTTTTGGACGAGGGCGACCGTTATTATTTGGTGCTGGCAATATTAGCCGGAGGCTGGGTCGAAAGCATGTATATTGCCACTAATACGCTCAACGAAAACCTGCTGGCGAACGAAGAAATGATAAATCAATTAGTTATTGACCAATTGTTCACCTTCGATATAATGTGGAAAGTAATGTCTGATTTTAAAGATTTGCCCGGTGTAGACGAGCTTATTAGCAGTTTTTCGGGATTGGCTCAACTGTTCGACAAGATAGGAGTTCATCAAACTCCGAACGTTGTAACCAGCGAAGATAATGCTGACGTTAGCGTTATTGCGTCTAACAGTGCGATAGATATTACGCCGAAAGATTTTGAAAATATTAGGATTCAGATACAAATATTGCGAGATAATTTTATTCAAATTTAAACCACTATGAGGCAAAAAACATACATATCAGCGCTATACATTTTAGCAATTTCATTTTTGATGATATTATCATCTACTGAGGCACATTCCCAATGTAAAGTTTTTGTTAGCACCTGTATCCCTGAATTGCAACCATACATTCACGATGGTAGCTATCAGGCAGTTATAATGGGCGAGGGCGAAGAAGCAGAAGTTTATAAAACGGTTTTTGCCGGACAACAATATCGCTTGTACGTTTGCATTGACAATACTCTACCAAACGTGGAATTTATCGTGTCTGATATACGTCGGAATATTTTGTTCGACAATCGTAAAAATAATAATGTAAAAGTTTGGAATTTTAGATTCGATTCCAGCCAGCAAATCAAGGTAACGATACGTATCCCGAAATCAAATCAGGGCGGGTCGGCAGAAGCCTTCGGATGTGTTGGCGTGCTTTTCGGTCTATTGGATAGATAATGTCATGGGATTGATTGTCATAGAAGGTCTGGATGGAGCCGGTAAATCGACGCAAATCAACCGGTTAAGCGCGCAGTTGGAAGCAAATGGATACCGTTGTCGCCATTTACATTTTCCACGTATCGACAGCCCCGTGTATGGCGAACTGATAGCGCGTTTCCTCCGCGGCGAATTGGGCGATATAAATCAGGTAGACCCATATCTTGTAGCATTGATTTATGCCTGCGACAGGTTAGATTTCAAACCAACGCTTGAAAAATGGCTCTCCGACGGAGATATAGCGCTGCTCGACCGATACGTGTATTCAAACGTGGCTTACCAATGTGCAAAAATAGCAGATAAAGAAAAAAGGAACTCGTTGCGCAAATGGATTTTACGTTTAGAATATGAACACAACCTTTTGCCAAAGCCAGACCTGAATATATTTCTCGACGCGCCGTTCGAATTTATCCGCCAAAAATTGACAGACAACAGAAAAGGGAGCGAACGTCAATACCTGCACGGCAAAAAAGATATTCACGAAGCAGATATTGAATTTCAGGAAGCAGTGCGACAAGCATATTTAGAGATGTCGGACGCTGACGATTTTGTGAAAATTGATTGTAGCGACGACGAGCAAAAAATTTTGCCCGTCGACCAAATATTTACCAAAATATTGAACGTTTTGAATAATAATTTAATTTTAAGAAAATGAGCAAGAAAACCTTTTTTATAATATTTTTAGTATTTGCATGGATACTCCCTGCAAAATCTCAGTTAGATTTAAACGCCTTAGAAAAAGAGCGCATGGCTAATGCAAGGGTTAGAATCCAAACAGAATGGGCGCATGAATATGTTAGCGGACGTCCGGCGGCAAGAGGCGTCAAACAGTCTGTCACAGAGTTTGATAGAAGGGGCAACAAAGTCAAAATTACAAATTTTGACAAAGATGGCGTCACAATAATATCAGTCGTTGTATATCAGTATGATAGCCGCGACAATAGGGTGAACTACGAACGTAGAGATGGCGGCGGAAGAATGCTACAAAGCCAGAGAACAGTCTACGATTCAAGAGGAAACATCACCAGAGAATATGGCGCCGGAAATGATGGAAAACATGAATATAACAATACCTTCACATACGACGCTATAGGAAGACTTACTGAAATAGTGTACACAACAGAAAACGCCGTTACCGAAAGAAGACAATTCAGCTATTCGGGCAACAGGACCGAAGTGTCGGTATTCGATGCAAGAAACAATCTGCTATTCAGACTGATGAATACTCACAACGATAGAGGACTATTGTTGTCGGAAGTAAGAACAAATATTCAGGGGAACGTTCAGCACAGTATGAACATGCAATACAACAGCGCCGGAAATTTGACCGAAGAATTAAGAAGGCGGGGCGACAACAAGTTAGAATTTCAGAAAACATATCAGTATGACAGGAATAATCGCCCCACAAAAATAGAAACAACCAATTTGGGCGGCACAAAATTCGTGTCAAACGAATATCAATACAACTCCAACGGCGATTTGATATTTGAATCGTGGCGAAGGAACGAAAGAGTTGAGCAGTCAACTAACAAATTTACCTACGATGCAAGAGGTATATACACTGAAAAAGACAGCTATTTTGCCTCGTTCCAGCTAAGGTCGTTGTATAAGTATGAGTATGAGATGTTTTGAAAACAGGGAAAAACATGGTAGACATATATAGAACAGGCGACGGACGGGAGTTTGAAAACGAATGGACAGCTAAACAGCATCAGGAATACATCGATAGAGCTAAACAACGCGACCGTGAAAATGAAGAGGCAAAACATAAAGAAAAAGAAAAAATAGTCAGAGGAAGTAGTGAATTGTCATGGAAAATTATTACGAGGTTATCGCCTAAAGCGGAAGCCGGAGATGCACAAGCTCAATACGGAATAGCCGAGGCATACCATAAAATGACAAGGCTAGTCGGTACAGAAATTATAAAGAATAAACTTCATATAAAAGATGCTTTTGAATGGTATCATAAAGCGGCAGAAAACGGGCATGTAAAAGCTCAAAGAGATTTGGGCAGTATGTATTGTTGGGGCGAAGACGTTGAGGTAAACTATTCTGAAGCATTGAAATGGAATGAAAAAGCTACTGCTCAAGGCGATGTATCATCACAATCACTATTAGGCTTCATGTACCACAATGGTATGGGAGTTACGCCGGATTATAAAAAAGCGTATGATTTATACATTGAGTCTGCAAGACATAACGATATAGCCGCGTTAATGGGTTTGGGAAACTTGTATTATCACGGTAATCACGTGTCGCAAGATTACAAGAAAGCGATAGAGTGGTACGAAAAAGCCGCTAATCTTGACGATGATATAGCATTTTTCACGTTAGGCGAAATGTATTACAATGGTGTAGGCGTTCCGGTAAATTACGAAAAAGCAATTGAATATTATAAAAATGCAGGCAGACGGAGAGGCATTGAAGCGCCACACTCTGGTGCGACACTAAAACTGGGAGATATTTATTATCATGGCAAGGCAGTAAAAAAAGATTATGCTGAAGCGCTTAATTGGTATGACATAACTACCTGGAGTGAAAACGGAACTCACCGTTTTCAAGCGGGCAACATCCTGTATTATGGCGGTTATGGGGTAAAAAAAGATATACATAAAGCTGCGGATCGTTATTTTAAGGCAGCAGAGGTTTATAATCACAAAGGCGCTGCAAAAATGTTTAAAAAAATCTACAGACAAACCGGTGGCGATCCAATGGGTACTCAAAACCCGTATAATAAAGGTGGTTGTCTTCCTTTTGGCGGTTTTTTGGGCGGCTGTCGTAATAAAATCCTCATTGGCGCATTGATAATTTTTGTAGGTATTCCTATTCTTATAGGCGTTGTCCAATTTGGCTATTCCTACGTGAAGGAATTTCTACAGAACAAACCGGCTGCCGTAGATGAATTGCCTGCCACCGTTTCCGCCACCGTCACCGCCAATACGCTTAACCTTCGCACAGAGCCTAACTCTAATGCACGAGTCGTTAAATCGCTACAACGCGGCGACAAACTAACTGTAACCGGCGAAACCCAAAACGGCTGGACACCCGTAGAACATGAAGGCGACAATGGATACGTGAGCGCAGAGTTTATAAGATAAATAAATTTTCAAATTTTATATTATGGCAGACATATATAGAACAAGCGACGGACGGGAGTTTGGCGGCAGAACGGATGCAGCAAGACATCAAAGAAATCTTGACGAAAGAAAAGCAAGCATGGATGCGTTCACTGATGAACTCCGAACCAAACATAGACTGCGCAGGGTAGATGCGGTTGCAGATATTCTGGTAGATAGAGTAACCATTGAAGGTAAAATTCTTTCACAAGCGAAAAAATATTTGGATGAAGAACAATATGATAAGGCTATTCTTTCTTTTCAGCGTTATTTAACATTGGATAACGACCCTGTATGGAAGAAAAATATTGAAAATTTTGATAAAACAGAGTTAGAGATTGCGTCTAAAGAATGTGGTAAAGGAAAACATGACGCCCATTTGGGATTAGCCCTCTCATATGCCGGTCGAGGACGTGAAAACCGGAAAAAAAATAATTTGGACTGTGCCATTGCAGATTTTCATGTTGCATTAAAATTATTCTCCCGAACTGATTATCCGTTATTGGATATATACCGTTTTGATCTTTTAAATGCGTATACAATGCGAGCGGTATCTTACGTCGAAAAACGCAAGAGCGCAGACGAGCATGAAAAGGAAATGCGTGGTAAGGCGGCATATCTTGATTCTGTCGCTATTATTTATCTTGCGAAAGAACTTGATAATACCGAACTTGCGAAAGAATCCGGTATTGATGATATGGTAGAATCAGCCAAAAGTATACGCGATAGTATAAAATCAGAATATCCCCATTTTTCAAAATTGAAACCTCGCAATGAGCCAGCCGTAAAGCAAATTATGGACGAGCTTAAAGGTTTTCTTTACGATAGGTCTAACCCTGCACATAACGTTCAATCGAGCAAAGGAAAAGCAACCGACAGCAAGAGCGGCAGCAAAAAAGGCTGTTTTAGTTTGCGTAACATCATCATCTTATTCTTTCTTGTCACCGTAGGTATTCCTATGCTTACGGACGTTGTGCCTCTTGCCATTACCTATGTAAAGGAATTTATACAGAAGAGCTGGCAGCCATCTGCTGATGAATTGCCTTCTACACCTGCCGTTACCGCCACCGTCACCGCCAATACGCTTAACCTTCGGGCAGAGCCTAACTCTAATGCACGAGTCGTTAAATCGCTACAACGCGGCGACAAACTGACTGTAACCGGCGAAACCCAAAACGGCTGGACGCCCGTAGAACATGAAGGCGACAAGGGATACGTGAGCGCAGAGTTTATCGAAAATGAATAGATTGAAAATGGCTTTATCGCTCCAATATTGAAATGTCGGTAGAAATCCGTAGGATGGTGCAAATTAAAAAGCGGTTAAGGAATATTTTCTTAACCGCTTGATTTTCTTTGCTCCCCAGCTAGGACTTGAACCTAGGACCCCCTGATTAACAGTCAGGTGCTCTGACCAACTGAGCTACTGAGGAGGATATGTTTCACCATTTAAAAATCGGCGCAAAGATAATTCTTATTTTTTTGTTTGCAAAAAAAAATGAAAAAAAAATGAAAAAAAATCACGGTTTTGGTAAAAGTGGGGGCAGATTTTGTGATTTCATTCTTTTTTGTATTTCAATTTGTCGCACGAAAAGCATTGGCGATATGCATGAGACCTGCAATGAGCCTGATTCGGCGCCACACATTCCGGTAAAGAATCCGCTTTCGCCACCGGCGGCGGCAATTTGTGCAAACATTGCTAAGGGAGTGCCTACAAGGTCAACGCCGCGCACTAATTCATCGGGGCGTTCGTCGGCATATACGCGGTACACTTCGGTTGGCGTGATATTGAAAACGTTGGGCGAGTAGCGTCCTGTTTGCGTGAAGCCTCCGGTAACGTTGGCAAAATAATATCCGTATTCTTTTTGTTGGCGGTTGAGTTCGGTTTTCATTTCACGGCGCAAATCATTTTCAGTTTTTCCCTGCGTACTTTCTATTATCAGGTTCGACTGCCGTGCTGTTGGATTTAGTCCTGCTGCAGCGCGTCCGTGACCGTTGGAGGTTGGAAAATCTTCTATTGGCACGCGCGACATTAGGAAATTTTTCAGTATACCGTTTTCAACAAGCGTTACTTTTTGCGCTTTCACTCCTTCGTCGTCATATTTGTAATGACCGTTTATATCGTGTCCCTTGTATTTATTTATTGTGGGGTCCATATACACGTTGAAAAAATCGGGCAATACTGTTTCGCCTACTTTTCTTTTGAATGTTTGTCCGTCTGTTTCTTGCCGCATTCGTTGTCCTTCTACGCGATGACCGAATATTTCGTGAAAGAACACGCCTGCTGCTTCGGGCGACAGCAATGCCGGACCGGAGTATGCTTCTACTACCGGCGCATCTTTCAAATCTTTCAGTTTTTCGGTTATTCGTGTTATTTCGCGCATCACTTCTCTGTCTGAGGGTAGGTTGCCGACAGTTAGAGCGAACCAGGACTTATTCAGCGGCAGTTCCATACCATCGTCGGCTTTTACAATTGCGCCGACGCCCATAGTGATATACGTCATATTATGGGCAATTTCGGCGCCTTCGGACGAAACATAATATTTTCGTACTGTTTGAACGCTGATATTTGCCCAGCCGTCTATTATATCGTCCGATTGTTTGAATGCAGCCGAGTACCGACAAAGCTTATCTTCCCATTCTTTACGATTGAAGCGTATTTGCGACGCAGTAGGCGGCGGCTCGTAGTATTTTACGGCGCCTTGCGGGGTATAATCGTCTGACTGGTCTTCTTCCTGAACTTTCACTGCAAGGTTAGAAATAACTCTTTCAAAACGTTCAACGGCGTTTTTATGCGCCTGGTCTGTCATCCACCAGATAGACTGGCGGATGGCGTCTTCCGAATCTTCAATGGGTAAAAGAGCCGGTTCGGTGCGGTTGGCAGTATTTGTTTCGCGCAATTGATGATAACTGTCGATTTCGTAACTGCCAACGCGCACCATAGGCGTAAATATCCGGTTGTGTGATGCTCGCGAACTCATCAAACTGCCGAGCGTTGTTCGAACGTTTTCCAATTTTGTTTCGTCTACCCTGTAGCTTACAAAATAAGGTACGTCTAACTCATCGGCATTTTGTTGAAATCCCGCCACTTGCCGTTGGAGCTCATCTTTCAGGATGAGCAATAATTTATCCTGCGCATGAGCGTCAGCTACATGAGAAAGCAGAAAAACAAGAAATAATATTCTGCCAAAGTACACCATCTCAAACTGAAAACATTACCGTTTGCTCAGTACTTCTTTTTCGTATTTAGCAATGTTTTCGATACATTCCAAACCTGTAGGCACATTATTTGTGAGGCAGAAATATTCCCAGACTGCCGCCCATGGCAATATTTTGCTTTCTTCGAGCAATGCTAAACGTTCGAAACCGCGTCCACTATCTTCATATTCGCGCAATTTTTTTAACGGTTCAAGCAATGCAAACATGAATGCCTTTTGCACGGCGCGAACGCCAATCACATAAGCGCCTATACGATTGATAGAAGCGTCGAAATAGTCAAGTCCTATGTTCACGCGGTTTAGGGCGTCCATGCGTACTATTTCATTTGCGAAAGCAAGGAGGTCGTCATTGACTATCACTACGTGGTCGCTATCCCAGCGGATACCGCGACTAACGTGGAACATCAAATTATCGGAGAACAGGAGCAGCGACGAAATTTTGTCGGCTACCGATTCGGTAGGATGAAAATGCCCCATGTCTAAGGTAATCATACGATTGCGTGAGATACCGTAGCCCATGTAGAATTCGTGCGAACCAACAACGTATGATTCGCTGCCGATGCCGAAAAGTTTACATTCTATACAGTCTTTCATGTTAGTGTATTCCTTTTCGAAAACTTTGTCTAACGAATCGCGAAGATTTTTGCGATAAATATACCGGTCAACCGTGATGTCTTTCGAGCCGTCGGGCGCCCAGATGTTGTGGATACAATCCGAGCCAAGCTCTTTTCCCATGTGCTGGCTTATTTCACGACAACGGTCAACGTGTTCAATCCAGAAATCGCGAATTGCTTTGTCCTTGTGCGCAAGGGTAAAGCCGTCGGCTGATTTGCTGTGCGAGAACAGCGTGCAGTTGAAGTCGAGCTTAAGTCCCTTTGCTTTTGCCCAGTCTATCCAACTTTGAAAATGTTTTGGTTCGATTTTATCGCGGTCTACAAATTGTCCGCCAAAATCGCCATAGATTGCGTGCAGGTTCACGCGGTGCTTACCCGGCAGCAGCGAGGTGGCTTTTTCCAGGTCAGCTTTTGCCTCGTCTATGGTACGCGCTCTTCCGGGAAAATTGCCGGTAGCGGCTATACCGCCCGACAGCCCCCCTTCGGGATTTTCAAACCCAAGCACATC
>Ga0099364_10002029_pt1 | contig 32597 bp, 26 predicted proteins | sample TergutTh196P3_FD_73070 | JGI IMG/M metagenome (GOLD analysis project Ga0099364, IMG submission 73070) | Microcerotermes parvus P3 segment gut microbial communities from Pointe-Noire, Republic of the Congo - Th196 P3 | ecosystem: Host-associated > Arthropoda: Insects > Digestive system > Gut ... | reverse complement strand
ATGCCGTTTCCAGCCCAAATACAAACCCTGAACATGCTACCATCATATCGAAAGCAAATGCGTTGACACAACCGGTATGGCAGGCAATAATCGACGCCGTGCTGGGGAAAACATAATCGCCCGTTGAAGTAGCGCAGATGACGCCTTCGACAGATTCGGGATCAATTCCTGTCTTTTCAAACAGCATCTTCACTGCCTGAATACCCATATACGATACGCCGAGATTTTTATCTTTCAGGATGCGACGTTCTTTCACGCCGACCCGTGTCGTAATCCACTCGTCCGATGTGTCAACCATCTGGGAAATATCATCATTCGTAAGAATATCATCAGGAACATAAGCGCCAAGTCCTGTGATGATTGCATTTTTTTTATCCATTTCTTAAAAATTTAAAAGATAGCCCAAAATTATAACTTAGGCTATCTTATTAATGTTTAATTTTTTAGTGTAAATCACTTACACCGCAGCATCTTTCTCGATCGCCAGTTTGCCGCGGTAGTATCCACATTCATTGCAAACCGTATGATAAACATGCCAAGCCCCGCAATTCGGGCATACGGATAGTGTTGGCGTAACAGCCTTGTCATGCGACCTTCTTTTAGCTGTTCTCGCTTTTCCTTGTCTTCTTTTAGGATGTGCCATAATTATATTGTTTTAAATTTTTATGCTTACAACAGTTCTTTGAGAGCGTCCCAGCGCGGGTCGGGTTCCGGAATTTCCGGTTCGTTATCGGCCGGCAACATATCTTCCTCATCAATGAAATCGTCTATCTCCTCATTGTCCGACCGTTTGGCCGAATGTTTTTTCAATTTGGAGGTCATCGTTTTATTACACTTCCCCGGCGCATGTATATGTTTCATCGGAATGGCCAATGCCACAAATTCATACAGGAACCAGGCCAGATTCAGTGTACCTTCATCTTCTGAAATAACCAACACTTCGTCGCTTTCCTCTGTATATTCTTTTCCAAGTTTCACAATCAGCCGATTGTTTGTTTCAACCGACATTTCCACGTCGTCTAAACAACGGTCGCACGAAACATATACGACTCCCGCGATATGAAATGATAATTCAAAAAAAGAATATTTACGTTCTACTTTGAGCGTAACATTAACTTTCCCCTTTTGAACTTCTTGGCCATCTATGTCAATAAAAAACTTATTCTCAAGCAAATATTCATACATCCGAACTTCCGCCTGAGCTATATTTCTAAAATCAACCAGATATGCATCAAATCGTCCCAAGTCTTTTTTTGTCGAAAAATCGCCGCAAAGGTACAACTTTTTTTGGAGATAATAAAGAAAAAACGATATTATTTAATCGGTTTGAACAAATAAGGATGAATTTCGTCTCCTGCCGGTCTCCGGATTGAATCCCCGCCGCCAGTCGGCGCAAGTCGGGAGACCTTGCGACAAGTAGGCCTGTCGAAATGTCGAACAGCAATTGTTATAAGTGTTCCGTCAGCCATCCGGGCGGCTTTAATTTGGATGCGTTTTCCTTTACCCGGCAATCGACGCAGACAGATCTTACTGCCATTTTTTCAAGATATAAATATATTGGACTGTAGCCAAAAGTTCGTATGTCCCACCATACTATATCACTCAAGTTATCAGGATTACATCTTCTTAACGGAGCCTTATAAAAGCCCTCTCTTTCCCAGATATATCTATCCATTGAAGTAACGGTGGCCACTTCAATATAGCCAATCACAACACGACCGGGATCGCCCCGAAAATAAATGTTACCTCTGAGGCCGGTTGTAAGGATGGGAGAGAAAATATCTCCGGCACGTTCTACCTGTTCATTTACATTGGCAAAATACTTATAGGCGGATTCTCTAAGCTGCATTTGCTCTGTTTCTATATGGTAGAGAATAGACAATTTATCATGATCGCAAGGAAAACTCGTTAATATTTGTTGGGTTATTCGATTTTCTGATAATTTCTCCGCAGAGGCAAGAATAAATGTTTTCGAAGAATCCCTGCCCCAACAATAGTAAGTGTTCTCTGACGAATACAGATTATGAAAAATCACATCACCACTTGGCCCCCATCGGGCATTGGCATACAGATCTGCTTTCACTTCCCATGTTTCGCGGTATGTCCAGCGGTAATACATAGAACTGTTGTCCGGATCATGTGTTGCCACACATAGCTCTACCGGCTCATTAATGCCCTGTTTTACCGGAAAAATACTGTCTATCTCTGCTGTAATAATCGGCGATAAAAATTCCGACTCGCATAGTTCACCATCAATAAGAGCAGAAAAACGATATTCCTTTTCTGCATCAAGCACAGGTGTCTGTGCAATATAGACGCCACTACCCGAAAAGAGAGCCGACACACGTATGCCATCGTTTGATTCTACATATACTTCCGCATGGTTGATTGCTTGACTTCCGTCTAATTTATCCGATGTTCCGGCAGAATAGCTAAGCCTGAAAACCGATTCGCCATTCCTTATCATACCGTCAACAACCAATATACCACGAACCTCTTCCATCCCTTGCGGAATATATTCATCAATACAGCAGAAAAGAGAGCAAAGCAAACAAATAGAAAAACACAGATGCTTTATGCTTGGAAGATTTTGTATAATTCTTTTAATCAAAAACATATCCCACCAACTGTCATTTATGGTATTATTTTTCGCCATGATTTTCACGTATTTAATGATACGATTACAAATATACAAATAATTAAGGACACTGCTATGCTTTTTTGAGAAAAGTTACCGTCTCGTCTTATTATTTACCTTTCTCATCTGGTGGCGGATAATCCAATGTATAATGCAGTCCACGGCTCTCTTTTCGTTCAATGGCTTGTCGCATAATCAAATATCCGACATTGATTATATTACGGAGTTCGCAGATATCCTTTGAGGCGATCGAACGCTTAAAAAGATTTTCTGTCTCTTCATATAATATATCCAAACGCACCCACGCACGTTTCAAACGCAAATCCGAACGGACAATTCCTACATACGACGACATGATTTGTCCCGATTCTTTCAGACTTTGCGTAATCAATACCATTTCTTCGGGCGATTGGGTTCCTTTATCGTCCCAATCGGGGATACTGTTTTGAAAATCGAATTTTTCTATTTCATGGATACTGTGTTTTGCCGCAGCATCGGCATACACAACAGCTTCTATCAATGAGTTGGATGCCAGCCGATTTCCGCCATGAAGGCCTGTACAGGCGCATTCTCCCGCCGCATAGAGTCGTTGAATCGAAGTGCAGGCATCCAGATCCACTTGAATCCCTCCGCAAAGGTAGTGAGCGGCAGGCGCTACAGGAATATAATCTTTCGTAATGTCGATGCCCACACTCAGGCATTTTTGGTAAATCGTCGGGAAATGTTTCTTTGTCTGTTTCGCATCTTTATGCGTCACATCTAAATAGACATAATCATCTCCCCTGTTTTTCATTTCGTTATCAATCGCCCGCGCCACAATATCACGCGGGGCTAATGCCAGGCGCTCATCGTATTTGTGCATAAACTCTTTCCCGTCCTGTGTCCGGAGTATGGCGCCATAGCCACGCATGGCTTCTGTAATTAAAAACGAAGGTCGGTCGTCAGGATGATAAAGCGCAGTAGGGTGAAATTGAACAAACTCCATATCTTTCACCGTGCCTTTTGCCCGATACACCATCGCAATGCCATCACCTGTAGCTACCAATGGATTGGTCGTTGTCTGGTACACAGCCCCTACACCACCTGTCGCCATCAATGTCACTTTAGACAGAAAAGTATCGATTATTCCCGTTTTTAAGTCCATGATGTATGCTCCGAAACATTGAATACCAGGTGTTTGACGGGTAACAATCAAGCCTAAATGATGCTGAGTAAGAATTTCGACGGTAAAATGATTTTCAAAAACGGTAATGTTTGGGTGCTGTTTAATCGTCCGGATCAAACTGGCTTGAATTTCTGCACCCGTTTTATCTTTATGATGCAGGATACGAAATTCCGAATGACCACCTTCGCGGTGAAGGTCGAAATTTCCTTTTTCGTCTTTGTCAAAATCAACACCCCAATGAATCAATTCTTCGATTTGTTTGGGTGCAGTCCGTACTACTTTTTCTACCGCTGCACGGTCGTTCAGGTAATCTCCTGCAATCATTGTATCTTCTACGTGCTTGTCGAAATTATCGACCATAGGGTTTGTCACCGAAGCAATACCTCCCTGCGCAAAGTACGTATTTGCTTCTTCCAGTCCGGACTTACAGATTAAGGCCACAGTACCTTTGTTTGCTACTTTCAATGCAAAACTCATCCCCGCAATACCCGAACCGATTACTAAAAAATCATATCTCCGCGTCATCATCTGTTTTTTGGAAAGGCAAAATTAAAAATAATATTGAATCACTCAATAATTCTTAATTCCTAATTCTTAATTTTTAATTGTTAAAGCCCCCAGCTTTCGCGGTCAAGATTACGGTAATTGATTGCTTCCGCAAGATGGCGGGACTGTATGGACTCGCTGTCATCCAAATCGGCAATCGTTCGGGATACTTTCAGGATACGATCGTATGCACGTGCAGACAAACTAAGTCGTTGCATCGCATTTTTCAGCAAGACTAAACCTTCTTTATCCGGTACGGCATATGTATGGACTTGGCGCGAACTCATTTGTGCATTACAATAGATGTTTTTATCCGAAACATACCGTCGGCTTTGAATCTCACGCGCCCTGATCACCCGTTCACGCACCTCTTTGCTCGGTTCGGCAGGTTGTTGTTCGGATATTTTTTCAAAAGGGACGGGTACGATTTCTATATGTAAGTCAATCCTGTCTAATAATGGGCCGGATATGCGGTTCATGTATTTTTGCACATTGCCCGGCACACAAAGGCAGGGACGCTCCGGATGATTGTAATATCCGCATGGACAGGGATTCATCGAAGCGACCAACATAAAACTTGCCGGATAATTCACGGCAAAACGGGCGCGGGATATGGAAATATACCTGTCTTCCAAAGGCTGGCGCAGCACTTCCAATACGCTTCGGTTAAACTCAGGCAGTTCATCCAAAAAGAGGACGCCATTATGAGCCAGACTGATTTCACCCGGTTGAGGAAATGTTCCGCCGCCTACCATGGCCACATCGGAGATGGTATGATGGGGCGAACGGAAAGGTCGTTGCGTAAGTAACGAGGTGTTCTTATCCACTTTTCCGGCCACCGAATGGATTTTCGTTGTTTCGAGGGCCTCTTGTAAGGTAAATGGAGGCAGAATAGATGATAATCGTTTGGCTAACATTGATTTTCCGCTTCCCGGCGGGCCAATCATAATGACATTATGTCCTCCTGCCGCAGCAACCTCCAACGCCCGTTTTACATTTTCCTGACCGCGAACTTCTGAAAAATCAAATTCAAATTGCTGCTGTTGCGTATAAAATTGTTTCCGGGTATCAATCACGGTAGGAGTCAGTTCCTGCTTTCCGCAAAAATAATGGATGACCTCTTTGATACTTTCTACACCATACACATCCAAGTTATTGACAACCGCCGCTTCACACGCATTTTGCTTGGGAAGAATCAATCCCTTAAATCCTTCTTCCCGCGCTTTAATGGCAATCGGCAAGGCACCTTTGATGGGTTGAAGACTCCCGTCTAATGAAAGTTCGCCCATCAGCATATAATGTTCTAAACAAGCGGAATCTATTCCGATTTCCCCCGCTGAAGCCAAAATACCGATGGCTAACGGCAAGTCGTAAGCGGAACCTTCTTTACGAATATCAGCGGGCGCCATATTAATTACAATACGGTTACGGGGAAACTTAAACCCATTGACCTGCAAAGCCGAGATAATCCGCTCGTGACTTTCACGCACGGCAACATCAGGCAACCCGACCAAAAAGAATTGAATCCCTTTGGTACAACTCACCTCAATCGTAATGACGGTGGCCGATATGCCTTGTACGGCAGCAGCGTATGTTTTAACTAACATGGTAAGATGCGTTTAATGAGGCTAAATGATTTTTTAATAACAAACAATTATCCTTTCTCCTTGGGTATTAATTGTTCCAACATATGTCTTAGCTCTGCGCCACTTTCAGTTTTCAGCACAATATAGCCTTCTTTATTCATTAAAAAACAGTGTGGCAGAACATTGATATTGTAAACATCCACTAAACCAATCGATTGACCAATCGAATCAGGTATAATATTCCACTGAATTGAATCGCTGCGAACTAAACTGCGCAATTGCTGTGGATTTTCGTCTAAACTGACAAGCATTACGCTCAGGCTGTCTTTTGAAAACGAGGAAATAATCTCGTCGAGATACAATTCTTCCGTATGACACCCGTCACTCCACATCGTTGTAAATGCCAATATAAAATAATGATTGAGGAAGGAATCCCTGCTAAACGTCTGCCCATAGATGTTCCGGACATTAAAATCGGGCGCTCTGGCGCCAACGATTGTCTGTTTTGTTTTTTCTGTATAGTTCTTCAAATCCTGAACGACATAAAAATCATCCAACTTCGTATCTAAAATATCCAAAAGATTATCAATCATTATAGGATTATCAGGGTCGATAAAATAATCCTTTATCAGAATAGCTGATGCTTTTTCATCCTGTTTTTTTTCGATAAAAGCCTCTGCCTGAAGGCAAAGCTCATGTTTGATGGTGGCGAGGCGAGCTGTCTTTATCGTATTTCCGTTTAAACTGTCCTGCATGGTATCATTTGTATTCGAAAGAATCGCCTGCTCTTTTAACAAAACACCTGAACTTTTCCGAAATTCAGAAAGCAATTCATTGATTCTACCTCCTTTCACTTGTATCAACCCGGGGAAAAGGGCGTCTCCTGAAATTACAATGCGTTGAGGAGTTTCAAGGTAAATTGTAATCCAACGCGAAAAATTGTCGTAATAAAGTGTAAGTGTGCGGTAATCATCTTGTTCTTGCACAAAGACAAACGAGCCTGTGCCATCATACGAAATCGTATCTACTGCTTTTGATCCGGCTGATTCAAATACAACATATAGATCTTGCGCTTGCAAGTTTGAAAGATTCACTTTTATCCGATAACTATTTTCTTCACTACAAGAAAAAAACAAACAGAATATGCAAATCAAAAAATTTAGTTTTTTAAACATTATACCCTTTAAAAACGAAATCCGAGGCAAAGATACGCAATATTTTAATGTAAATTTATGTTTTATAAGAAAAATCAAACAAGTTCCTGAAACCTTCCCACTCTTTCTGTCCAATTTAACCCTAACAGGGTTTGTAATCCTGTTAGGGTTTTTAGGATGGTTTTACATATTGAGACGTTTTTTAAGTCCGTCGAGTTCGACAAACAATTCTTCGGGCATGTGGTTTCCAAAACGCGCATAATGTTCTTCAATCAAAGGGATTTCCGTTTTCCAATTGTCATTGTTCACTTCGAATAGTTTTGCCATCTTTGTTTCGTCCACGCCTGCCAACCCCTCAATATTGATTGCAGTCGGAGCGGGAATTTTGCCGATAGCTGTGTCTACCGTTTCGCCTTTACCGTCGCAACGGTCAAAGATATACGCCAGTACGCGACTGTTTTCACCATAGCCCGGCCATAAGAATTTGTCGTTTTCGTCTTTGAGGAACCAGTTGACATAAAATATCTTGGGTAGTACTGCGCCCGGATGTTGCCCCGTTTTTATCCAGTGTCCGAAGTAATCGCCCATGTTGTATCCGCAGAACGGAAGCATGGCAAACGGATCGCGGCGAACGCCGGCTTTCAGTCCGATAGCGGCAGCCGTAACCTCCGATCCGCCAACAGACCCCATAAATACGCCGTGGTTCCAGTTCATGGCTTCGTGTACTAAGGGTACGGTGTTCGGACGGCGACCGCCGAAAAGAAATGCCGAAACAGGCACGCCTGCGGGGTTTTCCCACTCCTTATCAATAGCGGGACATTGCGAAGCAGGAGCTGTGAAACGTGCGTTGGCATGCGCACAGGATTCGCCCGATGCGGGGTCGTGTACTTTGCCTTTCCAATTGATCGTTCCGGCAGGACAATCGTAGCCGATACCTTCCCACCATACATCGCCGTCGGGCGTCAGACCAACGTTGGTAAAAATTGAATTGGCGTCGGCGCTGAGCATCGCGTTGGGGTTGGTTTCCAACGAAGTGAAGGGAGCCACGCCAAAGAAACCTGCTTCGGGGTTGATGGCATACAGTTGTCCGTCGGCGCCGAATTTCATCCATGCGATGTCGTCGCCCACACATTCGACTTTCCATCCAGGGATGGACGGGATCAGCATGGCGAGATTTGTTTTTCCGCAAGCGCTGGGGAATGCGGCGGTGATGTATTTCTTTTTGCCTTCAGGGTTGGTGATGCCGAGAATCAGCATGTGTTCGGCCAACCAGCCCTGTTCTTTGGCCATCACTGAGGCAATACGCAAGGCAAGACATTTTTTGCCTAACAATGCGTTTCCGCCATAACCCGAACCGAATGACCATATTTCGTGCGTTTCGGGGAAGTGGGTAATGTATTTCTTTTCGATGGGAGCGCATGGCCATTTGGCGTCTTGCTGACCGGGCATTAAGGGAGCGCCTATTGAGTGTACACAAGGGACGAAATCGCCTTCGTCGCCCAGTACGTCGAGCACTTTCTGCCCCATGCGGGTCATGATGCGCATATTGACTACTACATAAGGCGAGTCGGATATTTCAACGCCAATGTGGGCGATGTTCGAGCCAAGCGGACCCATGCTGAAAGGAATCACATACATCGTACGCCCTTTCATGCAGCCTTTGTACAGGTCGCGCATGATTTTTCTCATTTCGTCGGGGTCAGCCCAATTGTTGGTGGGGCCTGCTTCATCTTTTGTCTTCGTACAGATATATGTACGATCTTCCACACGGGCCACATCACTGGGGTCAGATTGGAAATAATATGAATTGGGGCGTTTGGCTTCGTCCAGCTTTACACCCATTCCGCAGGCTACCATTTCGTCTAACAGACGCTGATTTTCAGCATCCGAACCATCACACCAATACACATTTTCAGGCTGGCACCAATCTGCCCATTCCTGCACCCACTGAATTAATTTCTGATTGTTTGTCATTTGTAATAAGTTAATTAAAAGTTATATAAAAACGGGTTGTTTGCTCTTTTTCAATAAAAAACGCAGTAAAAAGCCCATTCTACTCCATGTTACAAAAATAATACTTTTTTTAAAAAAATAAACTGTTAATAAAAAAAATCAGCCGGTTTTTATCGTAATTTTCGCGTAAATGTACGCTAAAAGTCCATATTTATGCAAATTTAACATTTCCGCCCTCTAATTTTACCTTTTTTATGCAAATATTAAATAAAAATGCACGTTATTTGTTACACGTTTAAAGAAGGTTTTAAAAAATGAGAAAGTCAATAATTTGGATGCTAACGGTTGTTATGGGTTTTGCTTTTACAGGACTGCTTTTCCTGCAGGTGAACTATATCAGCACGATCCTTCAAACAACGAATGAGCAATTTGATGCGACTGTAAGACGTTGTCTGGAGCGTGTATCCGCTAAGGTTGAGCGCGACGAAGCGCATAAATATGTGACTGATTATATGAATTACTTCATGTATAAAGATACGCCTGAAAGGCCCATTTTAAATCAACAAATCACCACTGAAATAAGTAGCTCGTATCAGTTTCAAGTGCAGGGCTTAAGTGGAAGTATCCAACAAATCGAACGAAACCAATATAATATCATACAAGAAACTGTGCCTTCCAGAGATGCCATTATCAGAGCCTCGGAAGAACATCAAAGGAATATGATATTACGCTCGCGTTATTATGGGACGCTTGTTGAAGATGTAGTATATGATTTAATGCATGAGGCTAATTTTGAACCTATTGAAAACAGGGTTGATTTCAATACACTGAATGATTATTTAAATATAGAGTTCGCAAATAACAGATTAGATATTCCTTATATTTATATGGTTGTCGATAAAGATAATAAAACGATTTATCAAAATGAACGTTTCATTAAACCTCCGAAAGCAGTCGATGCATTCACACAACCTCTTTTCCCCGGCGATCCTCCCTCCAGACGACATTATCTGAAAGTTTATTTCCCAACAAAAAGAGACTACATTACGAGTTCCGTTTCATTTTTTGTCCCGTCGGTACTTTTTTCATTTATATTGTTGGTTACATTTACATTTACCATATACGCTATATTCCGCCAGAAAAAACTGTCGGAAATGAAAAATGACTTTGTAAATAATATGACCCATGAATTAAAAACCCCTGTATCTACCATATCACTTGCCGGCCAGATGTTGAAGGATTCCGATATCATCAAAAATCCGGATGTGTTCAAACATATTTCAGGCGTTATCAACGACGAAACCAAGCGATTAGGCTTTTTAATCGAAAAGGTGCTGCAAATCTCCTTGTTTGAAAGACAAAGGGCTACATTGAAACTGAAGGAAATTGATGCCAACGATTTAATCGTCAGCATTGCCAATACGTTTGCCTTAAAAGTTGAAAAATTCGGCGGGAATATTGATATAGATCTGGAAGCGGAAGATTCTTCCATTTATGCCGACGAAATGCATATCACAAATGTATTATTTAATCTTTTAGATAATGCGCTGAAATACAGGAACAAAGATATCCCCCTCCAGCTTATGGCAAGAACAAAAAACGATAACAATAAATTATATATTTCGATCGAAGATAACGGTATTGGCGTCAGGAAAGAGCATTTGAAAAAAATATTCGACCGTTTCTACCGTGTGCCCACAGGGAACGTACACGATGTCAAAGGGTTTGGATTAGGCTTGGCCTATGTTCGTAAAATAATCGAAAATCATGGCGGTACAATCCGGGCCGAATCAGAAGAAAAATTGACTGGAACAAAATTTATAATTACTTTACCTCTTATTAAACAGCATTAAACCTATGGAAGAAAAATTGAAAATCTTCTTTTGCGAAGACGACGAAAATTTAGGATCGCTTTTAAGGGAATACTTACAAGCGAAAGGGTATATAACTGATCTTTTCCCTGACGGAGAAGCCGGTTATAGGGGATTTATCTCCGGTACGTATGATATATGTGTGTTGGATATCATGATGCCGAAGAAAGACGGTTTTACGTTAGCGCAGGAAATACGGGCAATCAAACCGGATATTCCGATTATTTTCCTTACAGCCAAGACGTTAAAAGAAGATATAGTGGAAGGCTTCAAAGTCGGAGCAGACGACTATATCACCAAACCTTTCAGTATGGAAGAATTGTTACTTCGTATCGAGGCTATTCTACGTCGTGTGAGAGGAAAGAAACTGAAAGAAGTGCCATTCTATAAAATAGGCAAATTCTTGTTCGACACACAGAAACAATCATTAAATATTGATAATAAGATTACAAAATTAACGACCAAAGAGTCAGATCTGTTAAACCTTCTTTGTGCGCATGCCAATGATATTTTAGAGCGTAATTACGCGCTGAAAACCATCTGGGTGGATGATAATTACTTCAATGCCAGAAGCATGGACGTGTATATCACCAAGCTCCGCAAACTGCTGAAAGATGATCCGGAGATTGAAATCATCAATATTCACGGCAAAGGTTATAAACTGATCACACATTCCGGAGAAGAACAGGCTCGCGAAGAGGGAATAATAGTGTAATTGGAAAGGAACTAACTTCCTTTAAATCAAATGCCTCGCTTTCATTTCAAGGTATTTGTTGATGACGTCGACCGATAATTTATCGGGGGTTGTGAGGAGGGAATAGACTCCATGCCGGCGCAGGAAGGTGGCTACATACTGTTTTTCGTAGATGAATTTTTCGGCAATCACCTGCTGAAAATAGTCTTCGCTAAGTCGGGGGCGATGAGCGGCAAATTCCCTCAGTTCGGCATTTTCAAAAAAGACGGCTAACACTACATGCTGGCGTGCTAACTGCTGCAAATAATTCAACTGCCTCTCCATGCCGACCACGCTGTCAAAATTGGTGTAAATAATCAACAGGCTCCGCTTATTGACATATTTATTCAGATGTACATACAACGACGAATAATCACTTTCGCCGAACGTTGTCTGTTGCCGGTACAGAGTTTCTAAAATCGTCTGCATCTGTCCGGCCTGCTTAGATGCCGGAACAAAGGTCTCAAAATTTTCAGCGAAAGTTATCAGTCCGGCCTTATCTTCTTTATGGATAGTCACATACGAAAGCACTAACGAGGCGTTAATCGAATAGTCCAACAAGGTCATCTCCCTGAATGCCGACTGCATAATCCGCCCCTTGTCAATGATATTGTATACCTGCTGCGAGCGCTCATCCTGATATGTATTCACCATCAACTGATGTCGCCGGGCGCTCGCTTTCCAGTTGATTGTACGATAGTCGTCGCCCTTCACATATTCCTTGATATGGTCAAATTCGGTATGATGACCTATCCGGCGTACCCGCTTGATTCCCAACTCCGTCAGGTTGTTGCTGATCGCCATCAATTCATACTGATGCAGCATCAGATAGGAAGGATATACTTTGACGTCAGCCGGTTGTCCGCACGTATACCGGCGCACAACCAAACCAAGTTGGGTGGAAACAAACAGCCGGATATGTCCGAACTTATATTCACCTCGCCTGACGGGGCGCAACCGGTAAATAATCTCCTTGTGCTCTCCCGATTTTAAATCAAGCGCAAACAAAATATCCCTGCGTTGAAATACATCGGGTATCTCATCAATCACATCGATTTGCATCGGGTACATATACCTGTTTTCTACTTCAATACACACCCGATTTGCATCGCCGTTTGAAAAGCGCGGCGAACAGACCCGCGCGGCATGAATGCCTTCTTTCTTTTTCCATAACAACCAGTAGTCGAACACGGAAAAGCAAAGCAACAGCACGATGCCTAATTTCCCTGCCGTAAAAAAAGCAGGAAAAATATAACCGCACAGCAACAATGCGACGATAATCAGGCAGGCGATGTAGAATCTACGACTTAAGTACATGTTTGGTTTTCAGAAATTCGTGATTTGGTATGGTTAATTTAGTATAGAGAACATGGTTTAGTATGATTTCTGGATTGTTTCGCAGGCTCGCAATGACGATACACGTCAACGTCATTGCGAGGAACGAAGCAATCCAGAAACAACAACAAAAACTATATTTTATTAACAATACCCGTAATTCGTAATTCATGATTCAAAATTTATTTAGGTACTTCTACTTTTTCGATTAATCGCTGAACGACTTTCATTGGCGTATGTCCCTCCATTTCGGCTTCAGCCGTCAGAATCAGCCGGTGATGCAGGACAGACGGCGCAATAAATTTGATGTCTTCAGGGGTAACGAAATCACGTCCCTGCAACAGGGCAAACGCCTTGGCCGACTGCAATAAAGCAACTGAGGCGCGGGGCGAAGCCCCCAGGTAAACGGCTTTACTTGTGCGTGTCTGGTTGATAATCGTTGCAATGTAACGCAACAGCGAAGGGTCTGCATATACTTTGCTGACATAGTCGCACAACTGCAACAATTCCTGGCCGGAAAGTACCGGCACAATGTCTTCCAAAGATGTTAACCGCGCATTCGCATGATGACGTTCCAAAATCTGAATTTCCTCCTCTAACGTAGGATACTGCATGGTGACTTTCATCAGAAAACGGTCTAACTGCGCTTCGGGAAGTTTGTACGTTCCTTCCTGTTCAATCGGATTCTGGGTGGCCAAAATCGTGTAAAGCGGACTCATCCGGTACGTTGTTCCGTCGACGGTCGCCTGCCGTTCTTCCATCACCTCGAAAAGCGCTGACTGCGTTTTGGCAGGTGCACGATTAATCTCATCAACCAATACGATATCGGCAAATATCGGCCCCTTGTGAAAATCAAACTCACTCGTTTTCAGATTAAAAACCGATGTCCCTAAAATATCCGAAGGCATCAGGTCGGGCGTAAACTGAATACGCGAAAACCGGGCGTCAATCAGTTTCGACATCAGCCTGGCCATGAGTGTTTTGGCTATACCGGGCACTCCTTCTATCAAAATATGGCCTTTCGCTAATATGACCGTCAGCAACAAATCGACCGACCGCTCCTGCCCGACCACAACCGACGACATGGCCGCACGTATCTGATTGATTTTCGCCGTAAAATCCGTCAGATTCATAATTTCTGTTCTCTCTTCCATCTCTATATTTAATTACTCAACTATTTATTAAAACTAAAAACTTAAAACTTAAAACTAAAAAAAATATTAACTATCAATCATTAATTATAAAACTATTAACTAAGCATCCACTCATTCATTTTGTTAATAAACCATAAGGAGGTTTCGTTCACGGGAACACCCTCCCGCAGAAGATACTTCAATTCCCTGAACACAGGCCACATCTCCTTGAAATCCTGCCCTGTCTTATCTGCCAACCGCCGGCAAAGTTCTTCGTCAGGCTCGTCAGCGTATAAATCCAATCCGTATAATTGTTTGACTTCCGTACAAAAGTAGAGATATTTCTTACTCAATATATCTTTATAGTCTTTTCGCTGGTAATAGAGGTTGCCTATCAGTTGCGTAAAACGTAGCGTTTCGTTGGCAGGCGGTCGCACGACCGGAATAACCCGCTGTCGGCGTTTGGCTGCAAAAAACATACACAACAAAATAAAAATCAGTGATGTATACAATGCCCATTGCAATGGCGGCTGGCTCAGCATATACCGCAACGGACTGCCTGACGCCTGATTGACATACCTGTTATATGCCTCAATGCGTGTCAACGGCATATCTTTCATGGCAGACAACAGTCGGAAGGCATACGAGCCATTGTCGCCGTCCAACATGCCGTAGTTGGTGAACATCAGCGGGGTAGCGACCAAAAACAATTCGCCTTCGCCTATGCCAAGACGCATTACGACTGCGTTTCCTTCCGTATTCCGCACCCATATTTCCGACCAGTCACAACGCAGTTTTTCCACGCCTGCCAACGAATCTCTGTTAAACCGACCCCTTGCGCGGCCTTCTTTCAAAACAATCGGGTGTAAATGCGGATAAACCTCATAAATTCGTTCCGGATAAAGCGAATCCGTGCCCAGAAACAGGCTGTCCCTGAGGTTTCCTTCCCTTGCGAAACGCGTAATCAAAGAGACGGAATAAAAGCCTTCATATTCGTATGAAAAATAAAGGGAATCACACAAAATCTGAGGAAACGAATTTAAACACATCATGATTTTATGACCTTGATGCAATAAATCCAGTAACGCCTTTACATCGACCGCAGAAAATGAAATATAGTCTTCCGTTATAAGGAAAGCGCGACGCTCCTCTGCAAGACCGTAAGATTCCCCAGTTTCCCCGACTTCCCCGATTTCCCCAGTTTCCCTCATTTCCTCAATTTCCACTTCCCATTCCAAGTCCCGTTTTCCCCCATATTCCCTGTACAACTGATAAAACGTTTTATTTTCCACTTTATAATCAGCAAAAGAGGTCGACATCACATCATCAAACACGTAACTTCCAAACGGTTGTTTATCGTATTTATTGAAAGTCGGACTCCACACAAATTCCTTTGGCGAAAAATACTGGTAAACAAATACCAACACAATGAATCCAATCAACAACGTGATATAGAGCCTATTCCCCTTCATCTTCTCCTCCTTTTTTCAGTTCGTCGCGCAGGCTGCACATCGAGTCGAATAATTCTCGTGTCGCTTTGAAGTTTCCGTAGCGCACCTGCAGGAACCGGTTGGTGAAATCACGGAACGGCGTTTTCAGGCCGGCCGGTTTCAATTCGTACATATATTCGGTGGGCGTTTTGTAGATTTGCCAGTCGATCCATTGTTTGTCGGCAAAAAATCGTATCGTCTGCAAATAAAGGATACGGATGGCTGTCCGGAAATCACCGACAGCCAATGCCTCTGTTATGTCTTTCTCAAAATCAATCCGGTAAATATTTTCTTGCTCCACTTCGTAAGGCAGCAACGATTTTTTGTCCCGCATAAAAAGTTCGGGGCGTTTTTTATAGATAAAATAAATAACAAGCAGGACTACGAGTACAAAAAAGGCAACAAATATCCCCTGAACAATTCCTTCGGCCGTATCATTATCAAAAACCCGGCTTAACCACCGCATCAACCAACGTTGGACAATCTCCATCAGGTTAAATTCGGGTAAGCCTAACTGACTGTTGTAATCAAACCTTTGGTCAGCCTGATATTCGGCAATCTTGACCGAATCGTAGCGTATAGTATCTGCCGGAACTATCATATCTGTCAAAGTATTAACAATACAAAGTCCCGCTGTAGGGACGACACTTTATTAATGCAGGTGCAGACAGGACATCCAACGTACTCTCCCCAGTCCCACAGGGACGACACTCTATTAACCGCCGGTTTCAACCAGCGGATACAGAGCGCTATACACCTACTCAAGTCCCACAGGGACGACACTTTATTACCTATCCCAATCACGTTCATCGAAATTCAATCCCATCTCTTTGATAAATAAAATATATTCATCCTTAAACGTCACTTTTTTGTGATGTTCTTGTTGGTTAATAATGTATTTAACAATCCTATCTTTCTCTCTCAAACTATAGGAAAGAGCCGCATAACCTTTACCCCATGCCTTAAACCTCTCAAAACCCTCTTTTGTTTTGATTATCTTACTGGAAGATGCTTTGACTGCTTTTATAAAATCAGAAAGCGCAATAGTTGGTGGCATCGTAAACAAAAGATGGACATGGTCGCTCATCGAATTGATACGATACAAACGCCCCCCCTTGTTTTCGACAATTCCCCACATGTCTTGATAGAGAAATTTCACGCTGTCATCTGTAGGCAGCGTTTTTTCGCTCTTATAGGTACGAACAACGGCATGAATGAGGATTTGGACGTAACTCATTATATATTAGTGTTTGAGTGAACGATATAAGTGTCGTCCCTGCGGGACTTGTGTCGGTGTATGCGTTCTGTATCCGCATCCGCAGGTTGAAACCGGCGGTTAATAGAGTATCGTCCCTGCGGGACTGGGGTGTAAATATAACAATCAATGAACATCATAACTATAACCAACCAAAATAAATAATCAATTACCATAAAATCTACATAAAAAATACAAACAAAATCAATCTAATCATTTGTGTGTAAACACAATATTCTTTTAAAACCAATATCTGGAAACCATAAACTACCATACATCACATTACAGCTTGTCAAAATTTTGAATGCTTGCGTCAAACGAAATTCCTTCGCGTTTCTCGCGGATATGGAAGTATTGGAATGCAATCCCGACAGCGCCCAGAATGAGACTCACATACATTCCGAATGATTGAACGATTCCCAACAGATAACTGATAAACTGATACCAGATGGACGCGTTAAGCGCTGAATCAGGTTCGGCTAACGAAAAAATCTCGCCAAACATAAGTACAAGATACCAGGGGAGCATGGTCACAGAACTGATGATATTGGCCAACAATCCAAAAACAAGTATCACCACAAAACTCTCGCCCCATGCCGAAAATCCATACTTAAACGACTTTCGCAATGCCTCCATCAAAGGAATATCCTCAAAAAGATATATCGGCGTAAAGAAGTTGAGAGGAATCCAGACGGCTACACAGCCTATCACCAGCACAGGAATTGTCAGGAACAATGTCTCGGTCATACCCAACGCTAACAGTACGATGATTCCACCTACTAAGATGGATATGCCAAGCAAAAACAGGGACGCCCGCAACATCTTCCCCACATTCCGTATCAAAGACTGCTTGAACTCTTCCAACTTGATTTCCATCAACCGGTTGTCGCGACGTTCATATTCGGTCATCAGGCTGTAAACCATCGAATAAAGCACGCTATTCCCTATCAGTGTGATAATCATCAGTATGGCGGCATTCCGTATGAAAGAAAAAATAAATTCGTCAAACGACCCGGCTACACTTTCGTATCCCATCGAAAAAGCAAGCCGCGTATACGCATTCATCGAAAACGCCTGAAATAAACAGACAGGCAGAATCAGATAAAAAGAAAATATCAGCAACGGCCTCCAGTTTTCGCGCAAATACTCAAACGTGACGGTAAATTTTTCGCTCAACGTACGTGTTTTGTAAAATTTAATTTTGGGATTTGGATATTCCATGGTTTAATTGTTTAGGAAGGTAAATATAATAATAGATAACAAAAATAAGCGAAAGCAGGATAAAACCGCCCCGCAACAGATAGGGGGCTGAAGTATAGCGGGTCAGGAAACTCTCGACAAATCCGGCGAACACCAAAACAGGCGTTACCCCGACGACAATCTTTAACCCTCTCTTGGCGCCTTGCCGAAACGCATAACCCCGCGAATACGTTCCGGGGAAAAGCCATCCGTTGCCTAAGGCAAGGCCTCCGGCGCCGGCAATAATAATAGCCGATATTTCCAGCGTCCCATGAAGCCAGATAGCCATCAACGATTCCATGCCGATTTGCTGCTGAAAACAAAATGTCTGGAAAGTCCCAATCATAATCCCATTGAAAAGGAGCAGATACCCTGTGCCGAAACCTGTTAATATTCCAAATACGAATACGATAAAAGATACGCGCACATTATTAAATACGATATAGAAAAACATCGAAACAGGCGACATGCTGCCATAAACTCCCATCGGATTGCCTTCTTCGATATTTTGCAAGGTCATATCCACATATCCGCCGGATAAAATCAGGCGGGCGAACATATCGTCGTGAATCGTTGACAGACAGCCGATAGCGGCGCTGATGATAAAAATCAGAAACGAATACAACAGTTCCTTCCTTGATTCATACATCACCAGCGGAATCTCTGTCTTCCAAAAGTTCCATATCCGCGAGTGCGATTCTTTTTTGTTTTTATACAGTGAGTTATGAAGCGCTGAGGCCAGGTTGTTCAGATACATCGTAATCCGTGAGCGCGGGTAGTGGCTCCGCGAAAAAGAGAGGTCGGTCGTTAGTTCCAGATAGGCGTCGGCCAAACGGCCCGGGTCTTGCTTTGCTGCCGTATCTACCACCGGCTCAAGCGCCCTCCATTTCTCAATATTCTGACGTATAAACGATACTTCTTTCATTGTTATTTACAATTTCATTCCTCTGTGGTTCTCTGTGTCTTCTCTGTATCTCTGTGCTGAAAATTATATCCCGACTTTTTTTCTTCAACACAGAGACACAAAGAACACAAAGTTTCACTGAGAAATTGAAGTGCACACTTTTTTTACAGTTTTGGCAAAAGTATACATTTATTTATATATTTGCAATTCGGAAAGGACAAAAAAATGGCAGATTCTACAATTATTACCGGTCAGTATGTACAGATTGACCAGACTCCGGCCAATGCCGGCGAAAGGTTGATGGCGCGTATCGTCGATTACATCCTGATAGCGGTTTATTGTTTTTCCGTTTCTGTTTGTCTCGGAATCGTTGCCGATAACTTGAAGTATAACGACGATGATTTAATCATTGTACTCTATCTTATCTTTATGCTTCCGGCCATATTCTACTCGCTTCTGTGGGAATTGTTTAACCGGGGACAGTCACTGGGGAAAAAACTGTTCGGAATCCGGGTCGTGATGAAAGACGGCGCCATGCCGAAATTAAGCGCTTATCTGCTTCGCTGGTTGATGCTTCTCGTCGATGTATATCTATTCCAATGTATCGGTATTTTGTCTATCCTGCTGACAAAAAACAGTCAACGGTTAGGCGACTTAGCCGCAGGCACGTTAGTAATCAAAGAAAAGGATTTTCGTAAAATCAATGTTACTTTAGACGAATTCCGGCATCTGAGCGTCAACTACCGCCCCATTTTTCCCCAGGCCGAAAATCTCTCGTTAGAGCAGATCAACCTGATCAACCAAACCTTATTCCGTTACGACCAGGAACGTCCGCAGCGTATCCGTGAATTAGCCTATAAGGTACGCCAATTCCTGAAAATCAACCCAGCCGTAAGCGACGAAGCCTTACTCCAAACACTCACCCGCGATTATCAGTATTATGCGTTGGAGGAGATATAATCTGAGACTATGATTTCTTTTCAAGTGCATTTCTTAAAAACACGATTTCTTCTTTGAGATGTTCAATTTCTTTTTCGAGATTCGAAACCAATTTTTGAAATATTTCCTTATTTTCCTGATAGACATTTTCAACATGTTCAAACGAATTTGCATTCGCAGATTGGTTGTTGTTCATATTGAAAATTGTTTGCCTGCCAAGCCCCATCAACTGAATGACATCAACTTCAAGGTGGCGAGCTATCTCAAATAGTCGGGCAACAGTGATTTTAGTACTGTTATTCTCAATTTTAGCATAAGCGCCCTGGCTTATATCAAGCAGATGAGCCATATTTTCCTGACTGTAACCCTTTAATTCGCGATGCCGTCGGATGTTGTTTCCTATTTGATTATTCATAATATCAATAATTAAGTCGCAAATATAATAATTTATTAATAATAAGAATAGGATTTGCAAAAAAGATAACAGAAATTTGCAACGAAAAATTTTTACTATCTAACTATCTATGAAATTTACATTGGTACAACAAATCATTCAATCATTTCTGATACACTCAGGTATTGGAAATGAGATTGGGTTGTGCCACGAAATAACGAGATTGATTGTTTTTCCTCAGATTTTTGTGATTTTTTCGTTGATTTTCTTGTGTTTTTCAACAAGATATATTATTTTTGTGCGGCAGTATTATAATAAGAGACATAGAATTTGGGACAGGCTTTTGTGCTTTATCAGGGCAGTGCTGTTTCCCCCTCCGGCTGGCTGCAGCATTTCGCCTCCGGAGTGGGATAAGAGTTGCATTGTTCATGCGCCGCCGATAAAACCGGCAATAAGATTACTTCCCTTTGTGAAAATCGAAATAATCCGGACTTGCTGCTCTGATTACGGCAGTCATAGCGGATCGGAAAACGCACATGGTTGGCATAAGCGCTGCTAACCTGAAACAACAAAAAAGATTGTTGTCTTTATTCATAATGGATGCTTACTGTGACTCCCCGGGTATTTCGCGTACCGGAACAGGGGTCAGGAACAGATGACCGGCAATCATTTGTTCTTAGCGGGAGAAAACGTCAAGGTAATTAATCGTTAAAAAAAATAGATCAAGATGAAAACGATAAAAATTGATATCAATAGTCTAAGCAAATTTCTGAAAAAAAGCGAACTGAAAAATATTCTGGGTGGATCAGGTGGCTGCTGTTATAGGACACATTGGTCAGATAGCACAGCAGAACCATGTGATGGCCCGGAGGAATGCGAAGAACTAGCTGGTGGCAATTATGGCTGGTGGTGTTGCAATTGCAACGATTGTTAATTGAATAATTAACAATTATTTATAAACCAAACAAACTCTTACAGGGGGATTAAGATCCCCCCTGTAAGAATTTTTGAAATAATTTTATTTTAATTGTATGAAAATTAAATATTTTATAGCAATATCATTGTTACTGTTTTGTGTTATTTCCTGTAAATCAGGAGATTTTAAAAATGTGGACCCGGTGACGGGAAAAGCCACGCTGGTCTTTCGGGCGTCACAGGAAGAAATGTCGGTTTATATCTATAAACCCATAGATGATATGTATAATTATCACTACATTACCGAAAAGTTTGATATAAAGCCGAATATCAGCATCAATTACGAACTTGATGTAAATGATTTTGCGTTTGTTAAATGCAGATTTTCCAATGGTTTTCGGGGGGAATATTTACTGTTTCCGGGAGATTGTGTGGAGATTAACTACGAACCGCGAGCAATCACCATATCAGGCAGTAACGCGGACGGGCACAGTTATTTGATGGATAATTATGTTAATAGAGGATTAGGGTATTATGCGGATATTATCCGACAACACATCACAGTACCGATTAATTATGATAGCGTGTATGATTTTTTCCATCGCGAGCTTTTTTTATCCTGTCAAACCGATTTAAAAAAAATGGAAATGTCGGGAAGTATTACGCCCAGGTTTTCGTCTATACTTGCCAAAAATATATATGCTGGTATCAGCGCCTATTCATTTTTATCAATATATCAATATTCTCTTGAAGGCAGCAAGCCGATTGAAGATAATTTCACACCTTCTGAGGAGCATTTTCAACAAGTTTTGCTTCATTTGAACAGGCTGTACGAAACGCTTGATGCGATGAGTGGCGATGTTAAGAAAATGCATTATTCCACAAGTCGTTATTATCGGTTAAAATATCATTATTTGGATGATGAGACAAAAGAAAAACTTACGGAAGGATACGACAAAGATACTTTTGGCGATACTCCGTATTTATTGCTGGCTTCCGATAGCACGCAATTGAGAGAATTTGGTAATTATTTGATTTATGACTTGCAAAGTATAAAACCGTTCTATAATTATAATCAAAAGAAATTATTGGTCTATCTGAGTAATAAATTCCCCGACAGTGAATACGTTGCCATCATAAAACAATTGATGATAAAAAACCAGTCTGCAAAAGCTAATGATGAAGTTGTGTTTATTGACGACTCCCCATCTTCCATACAGGAAATGATGCAACTATCCGGAATTAAGGGAAAATATGTTTACATAGACTTGTGGGCGCTATGGTGCGGACCATGTATTGCCGAATTTACATATAACGATGAAATTCATCAATTACTCACGCAATACAGCAATATTGTTCCTGTTTACATCTCCATTGATAAAGAAAACGAAAGAGAACTCTGGAAAAACGGCGTGAATCAGTTCAACTTAAAAGGCTATCATATACTGGCTTCTAAATCATTAAATGAAGATTTCGGAACGAAAGTATATCATGCAAATGAAATTGGTTCTATCCCTCGCTATCTTTTGCTGGATCCGGAAGGCAATATTGTGAATGATAATTTGCCTCGAAAAAGCAGAGTTACGGAGTTAAGACCAATTTTTGCCGGTCTGCCAAAGTAAACGTGGGCTGGTCTATGTTTTCATAATCCGGTTATTGTCATTATCAAAACAAAACAGAAAACATTTATGACTGATAATATAACCAAGTTGCTTTTTAAAGCGCTTAAAGCATACAATATTCCAATCACATATCGCACAATCGAACAGGCCGTTAAAACCCATCCCGAATATCCGTCCATGCAAAGTATTTCAGATGCTTTGGATAGCTGGAAAGTCAAACATGTGGTGTTAAAACTTACGTTGGAAGAACTGCAGGTATTGGATGTTCCGGTAATTGCTCCCTTGAGAAAAAGAGAATATATATGGCTAACCCGCCTTACCGATTCAAAAGTACATTATTGGAGCGTTTCCGGCAAGGAGAAAATAGAGAGTCGTGACAATTTTGAAAAGGAATGGTCGGGAGTAGCGTTAGCAATTGAAGATATAACCGATGCCGGGGAGCCGGATTATAAGGCAGTGTGCAGCAGGGCAACCAAAGAGAGATTATTAAAATATACCTTTGCTGGAGGATTTATCGCTTTGTTAACAACATTGACTCTTTTTTCCTGGATCAATGACAGTGTATTGTCTCTAATATCCAAGTTTCTGTTACTTTTAGTGAATGTTGCCGGATGCTATCTCAGTTATATCCTTATCCGGCAGGAAAAAAATCAATCCAACCGCTTGGTTGGTAAATTTTGCATAGCAGGTTCACATATTGACTGCAATCAGGTAACGAAGTCGCGCTATTCAAAACTGTTCGGTATGATCCCATGGGCTGAATTTGTGATGGCATATTTTTGCGCTGTTATTCTTTGGCTTGCCATTGCTCCGCTAAGCGTTGACTGGTTACCGCCATTGTGGTGGTTTCTGCTTGTATCGCTCCCGTTTACCGTATGGTCGCTGTTTACGCAGGCATTTTTGATTCGCAAATGGTGCCTGTTCTGCTGTGCGATTGTTCTTTTACTCTGGATCAATGTCGGTATTCTTTATTTTATTATTCCTTTTACTGGCATATTCCCCCTTGTGGAATCAATGTTACTTGCATTATTGATACTGATATGCACGGCTGCAGTAACGTATATTTGTAAAACAGGCGAACCCAACGATCCATATTCCGAACAAAGAGAAACAGCGAGGATGAAATACAGTTATCAAACATTACAATGCCAATTGTCTGAATCCGGGCATGAAACAACAAATACCGGATTGGTGTGGGGAAATCTGCAAGCCCGGCATGAAATCACAATTTATGTGAGCATTGCCTGTTCAGCCTGCGGAACTGCCATCAAAGAATTGAGGCAATTAATGGATATTTATCCCGATTTCAGATGTCGGATTATTTTTGCCGTAAATTCCGCTGATTTAGAAAATAAGGCAAATACAATCACCCGTCATATCATCAATCTTTACAACACACTGAATAAAAATGATTTTTTTGATATGCTGGACAGTTGGTATTCCATACAAAAAAAATCGTTGGAAGGCTTACAGGCAGCATTTCCTGTTTCTGATTTGCAAGATTGCAAAACAGAAATGGACGCTTTATATCAATTCAGCCAACAGAAAAAAATCAACTATACCCCAGCCATACTGCTCAATGGGAGGCTATTGTCAAAATTGTATTCCCATCAGGATTTATACGGGATCGCAAGAAGTTTAAATGCAGAAGAGGAATGATGAAATAATCTTCCAATTTCTTATTAATTTTGTCGGCCAGAAAAACGATGGAAACGTAATTCTATGGAAGAAAAATTAATTTTAGTTGTTTCGAAACATCACCGGTTTGGCTGGAAGTTTACGATCTTTTGGGCGCAAAAGCTTGACAATGGGAACATGCAAATATTAGGTGCGCCTGATGCCAGTAAGGAAGAACAAAAAGAAATTCCGGAAATCGACCTCAAACTAATCAAATTAATCGACGAAGTTTCCGACAGATCGTTGATGAAGGCTTATTCCAAATCAAAAAATACGGTACAGTTCAGGAATGAAGTATCTCAGGAAATTATTGATAACCTGATACGTCCGCGCATCGAAATCAATATCCGACGGGTAGTCAGTCTGGCGCAACAATCCTCCCTTCCTATCTACCTGCGTGAAGATATTACCCATAAAACGCTGTCAAAGAGTAGTCGGATACATATACTCCCCACGCCTTCCTGTTGCCTCTTCAATTTTGTAAAAGATAAAGACGGTTTACGTTATTTTATTTCCCTGACCAACGAAGATCGTGAAATGTCGCTGCAACGCAAACCGGTTTGCATCCTCTCGCAGGATCCATGCATCATTCTCATAGAAAATAAGATACACTGCGTTGAAAATATCGAATCAAAGAAACTGACTCCTTTCTTCGACAAAAAATATATTTCCGTACCTGCCTCTGCCGAAAAAGCATATATCCAGACATTCATACTGAAAACAATACCCAAATATGAGGTAAAAATCGAAGGATTGGAAATGACCGAACTTCTCCCTGTCCGAAAGGCCGTACTGACCTTAGAGGAAGATTTTTATCAACAACTGACCTTAACCCTTCATTTCCATTATGACAAACACAAAATCAATCCCGTACTGCGAAAAACGAAATTTGTGGAACTGAAAGAAATTGACGGAACAGAAACCATTTGTTGGTTTGTGCGTGATATGGAGTGGGAAAAACGACTTATCAACAAACTGCTTGCTCTGGGATTAAGGTTGGAAGGGGATAACAGATTCTACAAAAAAGAAGAAGAAGACCCCTCCGGGGGAGTTGGAGGGAGCTTGATTAGTTGGCTGAATACAAACTGCAACCATCTTTCCGATTTCATCATTGAACAAAAACTTGACCGGATTTTCTATACAGGAACCATCACCATGCAATCGAAATTGGACATAAATATTGACTGGTTCGATATCGACATTGAGGTGGTGTTTGCCAATTTCACAATTCCTTTTTCCCGCTTCAGGCAACACATATTAAACAGGCATATCGAATTTGTTCTGCCCGATAAAAGTGTGTTCATCCTGCCGGAAGACTGGTTTCATCATTACCATTATCTGTTTATGCACGGACGGGAGACGGAAAAGGGAATCCGGATTTCCAAAATGCACGTTGGCCTGTTGAACGAGTCTGTCAACGAACTGTTTTCCGAGCAGAAAAGACAGGCGCTTCAAAAATTCAAACAACGACCCGATGAACACCCTGTACCATCTCCTCATCTGAACGCCCTCCTTCGTCCCTATCAAAAAGAAGGCTTCTACTGGTTAGTACATTTATATCATACAGGTCTGGGAGGATGTCTGGCCGATGATATGGGACTTGGTAAAACACTGCAAACCATCACACTGCTGGATTACATTTACGCCAAAGCCGGTAAAAAAGAAACACTGCCGGATTCAATCGGACAACTTCCCCTGTTTACACAACAGGAATCAACCCTTCCGGCATCGTTGATAGTAGTGCCCAAATCGTTACTGCATAACTGGCAAAACGAGCTGAAAAAGTTTGATGCCGGTTTGAAAGTATATGTGCACGCAGGGAACAAAAGAATCCAATCTAAGGATGTCGGAAAGCTATTCAATCGCTACCAGGTGATTATCACTTCCTACAGTATGGTAAGGGCGGATATCGAATACCTGAAAGCGTATCCTTTTCACTATATCATTTTGGATGAAAGCCAATTCATTAAAAATCCGGATTCCTTATTGTATGAATCAATCCAAAAACTGTATTCATCCCACAAACTCGTACTTACCGGAACGCCGATTGAAAACTCGCTGTCAGACCTTTGGGCGCAGTTCAATTTTATCAATCCGGGATTGTTGGGCGCTTTTTCGTTTTTCAAAAACACTTATATCCAAAAGATAAAAGAGAAAAACACACGTGCCGAACAAACGCTGCAACAATTGATACAGCCGCTTTTTCTTCGCCGGACGAAAGAAGAAGTTACGCCTGATTTACCTCCACTGTCTCAGGAAATTATCTACTGCGACATGACGGATTCCCAGCAAAAAATATATGAGTTGGAAAAAAACCGAATCCGGAACATCCTGTTAGACAACAAAGAAAATCCTGCCGGAAACCATTTCATCGCCTTGCAAGGGCTGATGCGTCTCAGGTTGCTTGCCAACCATCCGGCGTTGATTGACCCGGACTATCCGGAAGATTCGGGGAAATTCGATCAAATCATGCTTTACCTTGAAATCTTACGGGAAAGCGGACACAAAGTATTGATTTTCTCTTCTTTTGTCAAACATCTGAAATTGTTTACGGAGCGTTTTGAACAGGAAGGATGGAACTTTGCCATGCTGACGGGGCAGACCGTCAACCGCGAAACCGAAATCAACAAATTTACCGAAAACAAAGATGTCAATTGCTTTTTTATCTCGTTGAAAGCCGGAGGTACGGGGTTGAATCTGACCGCCGCCGACTATGTGTTTATCATCGACCCATGGTGGAATCCGGCTGTTGAAGCGCAGGCCATCAGTCGCGCTCATCGAATCGGTCAGGATAAAAATGTGATGGTTTATCGTTTTATCTCAAGCGATACCATCGAAGAGAAAATCATCCTCCTGCAACAAGCAAAACTGCAATTATCCGATACCTTCATCACCTCAAACAATCCGCTGGAACACCTCAACAAGGAGGAAATGGAGGAATTGTTTTTGTGACTTTGAACCTTGAACCCCAATTTTCTACTTCAGCTCCTGAACCGGCAAATTCCGTCTAAAGCTTTCCACAAAGGATATGAGAGTCGCCATTAGTTCGTTATAAATTTCATATAGTTAGGCGGCGATAATACCGTAGTTACAGAAAATTTATTTGGGGTAGTGTCAATAAACAATTTTAAAATGAAAAAAAATTGTCAATTCCAAAAAAAACACTACTTTTATGGTTTCATTTTAATTTTATCATTTTAAAAAATAGACTATGGGACATAGAAAACTAAGAATGGGTATGGTAGGCGGCGGAAGCGACGCCTTTATCGGCGCAGTTCATCGTCGCGCCGCTTTGATGGAAAACGATGTTGAGTTGGTTTGCGGATGTTTCAGTATTGATCCTGAAATATCACTCAGTTCCGGACGCTCTTATCATCTTCCGGACAACCGTATCTACAAGAACTACAAGGAAATGTTTGAAAAAGAGGCTCTACTGCCGGAAGGCGAAAGAATGGATTTTGTAACCATCGTTACTCCCAACCACTTTCATTTCGAACCGGCGATGATGGCATTGGAAAGAGGTATTCATGTGGTATTGGACAAACCGATGACCTTCTCGTTGGAAGAAGCCATACGATTGCAACAAAAAGTAGAAGAAACAGGACTTGTTTTGGCGTTAACACATGTTTATTCCGGTTATCCGGCTGTGAAAGAGATGAAAGCCCGTATTACGAGGGGCGATCTGGGCAAACTGCGCCGTCTCTACGTGGAATATCCACAGGGATGGTTGGCTGAGCGGATTGAACTGCTGGGAGGAAATAATGCCGGTTGGCGTACCGATCCCAAGCAGACCGGTAAAGCAGGTTGTATCGGCGACATCGGTACTCATGCCTGGCATTTAAGTGAATATGTTACAGGTCAGAAAGTAACCGAGTTGTGTGCTGAACTTTCCACTTTCTGCACAGGACGTCAGGTTGACGACGACGGCGCCGCATTTCTGCATTACGACGGAGGACTGAAAGGCGTACTGACAGCTTCTCAAATCGCAATGGGTGAAGCCAATAATATCAAATTACGCGTCTATGGAGAAAAAGGTGGAATGGAATGGCATCAGCAAGATCCAAACTATCTGATCCTCAAATGGGGTGACCGTCCCAGAGAAACGATTGATGTAGGTGGTAATACCTTCTTAGGCGATTTCGCCCGTTGGAACGTTCGAACGCCGGCAGGTCATCCCGAAGGATTTTTTGAAGCATTCGCCAATATATACCGCAACTTTACGCTGACGGTTATGGCCCTACGCAATGGAGAAGAACCCACTGAAAATATGTTGGACTTCCCGAATGTCTATGATGGCGTACGCGGCATGCAATTTATCGAAACAATGGTTGCAGCCGGTTGGAGCAACGATAAAAAATGGCAACCCTGGATTGAATAATGTAGTATGCTACCTTCGTTCGTCATAACGTAAACGTTGCAACGCAATATGTCATAAAAAAGTGATTGTATGACGTAGCGGAACGCTACGCCAAGTTATTTTTTTTGCCATAACTTATTGTATTGAAAATTGAAAATGATATTTTTAATTTTTCAAAAAAAATGTTTTTTTCGTTTTACTTCGTTTTTATTTCGTATCTTTGGAAAATTATTATTAAAAAATTACAAACGATGGAAAAGAAAAAGAAAACGAAAATGAAAATGATGAAAGGAATGATGGTAGCATGTCTGTTGCTGCTTGGTTTTTTTGTTCAGGCGCAGACGCCTCTCAACTCTGTGTACGAACCTTTCCGTGTCATTATTACCACCGACCCTGAAATTGACGATCTCAATTCATTTCTTCACATGCTGCTGTATGCCAACGAGATTCCCCTTGTCGGCTTAGTCTACAACTTCAGTGCGCACCACATAGCGCCTATATGGGACGAACATGGCAATATAGTCAGGAAAGGTAGACGCTGGACAGCCTTTAACGAGCCCAGCCACATAGACGTATCGCTCAATGCCTACGAGGAAGCATATCCCTATCTTGTACAGCACGATTCGAATTACCCCACGCCTGAATATCTACGATCCATTACAAAATGGGGCAATGTTCACTGGGATCCTGCTTATGCAGGCACAAACCAAACGAGATACCCCGACATGTCTGTAGCGACCGAAGGTTCAAACTGGATCAAGCAGCATATCTTAGACGATGTGCCGGGCAAGTTGTTTATCACGGGTTGGGGCGGCATGGCGTCGGCAGGCCGGGCGCTGGAGGAAATTGCCCGCGAAAACAGCGCCGATATTAAAGCCAAGGGCCCGCTCTATCAAAAAATAATCGACAAAGTGGTACTCTCTACCTTCGGGTTTCAGGATAATGCATGGCAGGATTACATCCTCCCGCATTTCCCCGACATGATGTGGCGCATGGGCAGCATCGGTCCCTGGGGCTACGGTGGCCACTCCGCTGTTGAATTGAAGGATAGATACCTTATGCAGCCTGAATGGCTGTCGAAGAACGTTTTAAACGTTGGGCCGATAGGACGCACCTATCGGTTAGCCGGCTCATGGGCATATCCTTATAGAGGCCAAATGGCCGATGACTTGGATCAGCTGGCGAATGGACACCAGTGGGACGCCAACGGCAATATCGCCAACGAAAGACCTGGCTTTGACGACGAAGACGCTTTCTTTTTGGTCGCAAACACGCCCGATGAGTTGGATACTGTGAAAAAATGGGCGGAGACACAGGGATTCGGTCGTTTTGCCATAGGTCAGATTCTTCTTCAAAACACCTGGGTTTCCGAAGGAGATTCCCCAACCTGGGCATTCTTAGTGAACAACGGATTGCGCTCCTGGCAGCACCCGACTTACGGCGGCTGGGGCGGAAGGCTGGTGTGGAGGGATCCGACGGGTCAAACAGGCGCTAATACCGGCACGAATATGTGGGTAGGCGGTGGGGCGGATTCCCTGAGCTACAAAAGCGATGGGGGGAGTAACGGAAACACCATGACGATCGCCCGCTATTGGGAGGCAGTCATGCATAGCTTTGCTACCCGTCTCCAGTGGACTTTCAAATCACCCGCCGAGTGCAACCACCCGCCATTGATTAATGTAAAAAACAACAAAACAGGTGATTATACATTAGACTTTGCGGCTAAGCCCGGTGACGTGATCACCCTCACCGCCGAAGCTTATGACCCTGACGGACACATGCTTGGCTATACATGGTGGCGGTACAAAGAAGCCGACACTTATAAGGGGACTTTAGACATCACCGGCTATGAGCATACATGTACATTTACAGTGCCGGCAGATGCTGTCTCAGGTGATACCATCCACGCGATCATCGAGGTAAGAGACAACCCCGGACAAGGGCTGCTCCCGCTTACCAAGTGGGCGCGTGTGATTGTACAAGTTAATTAGTCGTTATTATTGAGATAATTACCCCATAAACAAAAAGCCCCTGTTTCACATTGAAACGGGGGCTTTTGTGAGAAAAAATAAACTTTCAAAAACAGTGAGAATGGTCAAATATCAAACAGTATCCTTGAGCTGACCGTCACTTCCGGCGGCATTTAACGCCGCGGATTGACAGTAAAACTCACAGTAAATTCCGGCGCTCTTATATTGAGGGCTTTATCCATGATTACTACATCGGCGGTATAAGTCCCCGGCGCTAAGCCTGATGCAGGTCGAACAGCAAAACGGTCTGTTTGATTCCCTGCGTTCAGCGTGGCAACGTCGCCGGGAGAAACGACAAATGCGTCCGCGTTCGCGCTTCTGACAGACAAGCTGATGGATAAATCCAACGCATTCTTGCCCCTGTTTGATACGGTAATCATTTCAGGCGCTCTTTCAGCATAGCCTTCCGTTGCTGCTTCCAATACGACATTTTTAGGTTTATTGGTGTAAATGGCGTAGGTAGCCGGTAAGGCAGGCGGTGAGACGGTGATCATGTAATTCGTGGAGAAATTGCCATATTTAATGGTAAGATTCTGCGAACCAATGAAGTAATTATCAAATCCGGTGATCATGGCGTTGGCTACGGCAACGACTAAATCTTCGCCGCCTGCTCGTTGAGCCTTGATCGTCAATCCATCCACTTTCAGGGGTTTGCCGACAACGTACGCAGTTTGGTCGGCAGGTGTGTTGATAGAAATACCTGTGACATCGCCGGGAACCGTCGAGGCGTCATAGATATGTACGATGAATTGGGCAAAACGGGTCATAGGCCGTTCGGCTATGTCGCGGACTTCCATGAGCACATTGAAATAATCGCCGGGCATTGCATCGCGGGGTACGGTGAATTTGGCGGACGTTGGTTCTGTGTTCCAAACAGTTAAGCGGCCTTTGGCAGCGCCGTCATATTCGCTGGCTGCATTCCAGACCCACCATTTGGTGGTAAATTCGTCGCCGTCGGGATCAGTTACGTATCCTCTCAGATCGACTACTTCGCCGGCCTTGGCGTAGATGTCTAAATTATCCGAACCCACGACAGGCGCGTGGTTACAATTTTCAAAAGTGTTAACAGCCCAGTCAGCGCGTGCGGCAATTTCTTCAAAGAGTATGGTGGTAAAACGGGTACCATAACTGCCGGGCGCGTTGGTGACCGGGTTGTATTCATTGTCGTTGTAGTTTCCTGCACGATTCATCGCTTTGCCGTCGAGCGAGATACGTCCAGCAATGGTGCCGTAGTTTGGATTCACGGGGAAACCGTCGACGAAACCGCGCAGACCAAATCCCGTGAGGAACGACGTGTTGCCAAACTGACAGCCCTGCCAGTCATATATATCAAAATCCTGGCGTACCTGACGGGAAAGATCATGTTTGGCATTGTTTTCGGATAGAGAGGAAAAATCGATGAATGTCTGCAGGCCATACTGGAATTCATCGGGTTCGCCCCAGATTTCCTGACCGTCGCCCATCAGAAGCCATGCACCCAACACGTTACCGTGATTCAGTTTGAAGGCGTTAGTTAGCCAGTCAGCCTGGTAGAAGTGTCTGACGTCAAGACTGGCAGTGTTGGGGGCAAAATAATTGCCATACCCGCCTGATCCTCCATAGCCTCCATAGAAACGGAGACCGGGGTAGATCTCATCAATTTTCTGGTCTGCCATGCAATG
>Ga0099364_10002028_pt1 | contig 32625 bp, 26 predicted proteins | sample TergutTh196P3_FD_73070 | JGI IMG/M metagenome (GOLD analysis project Ga0099364, IMG submission 73070) | Microcerotermes parvus P3 segment gut microbial communities from Pointe-Noire, Republic of the Congo - Th196 P3 | ecosystem: Host-associated > Arthropoda: Insects > Digestive system > Gut ... | reverse complement strand
TTCCTTAACTATACCAATCCCATGGCCATGCTTTGCCGGGTCATGCAGACCATGTATCCAGGGCTGACCATTTCAGGACTCTGCCACAGTGTTCAGGGGACTGCGGAAATGCTTGCCCGCTGGATTGGCGCGGACATGAAGGATATAACTTATACCTGCGCCGGGATTAATCACACGGCTTTCTACCTAAAATATCTGTGGAAAGGCGAGGACGCGTATCCGTTGCTTTACAAGGCCATGGAAAATCCTGATATTTATAACGAAGAAATAGTACGCAACGAGATGTTCCTGCTCCTGGGCTATTATCCGACAGAATCATCCGGCCATAACTCGGAGTACAATGCCTGGTTCAGGAAACGGCCGGATTTGATCGAAAAGTACTGTAATCACGGAACAGGCTGGAATCCCGGGGTTCATGCATATATTCTTGATGAATACATCAAACGTAAAGATGACTGGAAACTTGATATTGAAAAATGGCTCAAAGAACCTTCTGTGGATTTGAATAGAGGCATTGAATACGCGGCTTATATTTTTAATGCCATTTTTGGAGACCATGCCTTTTTTAAGTTTAACGGCAATGTGTTAAACTCTGGGCTAATTGATAATCTGCCCGCAAAAGTCTGTGTCGAAGTTCCAGTGCTGGCTTCCTCTCACGGGCTTGAGGCTGTCAAGGTCGGGGTTCTTCCGGATCAGCTTGCCGCTTTAATACATACTAGCGCCATTTGCGAAGAAATGGCTGTGGAAGGTTCTTTGACAGGCGACCCCTGGAAAGTTTATCAGGCCATTGCCTTTGATCCTTTGACTTCGGCAGTTTGCGGTCTTAGGGAAATCAGGGAAATGACTCAGAAGATGTTCCGCCAAAACAGGGATTATCTTCCGCAGTTCAAATCAATTGAACTAAGGTAATTTTACTGGATATATTTGATGAAAATCGGAATTGATACATTTGCCTGCGATGGCGGCAGCTCCGCAGTCGGGAGTTACCTTAACCAGCTCCTTAGACGAATTCCTCCCTCAGAAGCCAATGTGGAACTTTTTGGCTGGGATTTTGATCGTTTTGCTTTCAACGAAGCCGCTCCTGACATGGAGTTTATTTCCAGATGTTCCATAAACGGCCGTACAGCCAATTCACTTTGGCACATGACAAGATTCCCCAAGTTTGCAGAGAGCCGGTCGTGGGACGCCTGTTTCTTTCCGTCAGCGCATAAATGTCTTCCCTATAAATCCCCCTGCCCGTCAATAGGCGTGGTACACGACATGGCAAGGTGGTGGGGTTCCAGGAAAACAAAGGAACAGCTTGGAATAGTTATCCGGGTTTTGCTCCCCAATGCCCTGCGCCGCCTTGACAGGATAATTGCCGTAAGCGGCTGGGTAAAGCAGGAACTGATTGACCTTGTAAATATCAAGGAATCCAGGATTGATGTAATTCCAAACGGCATTGACCATACGGCTTTTTATCCAAGGCCCAGGAATGAGGAAAGCGTTGTTCTGATCCAGCCCTTCAGCTTCAGGCGTCCTTATGTACTTTATGCGGCAAGGCTGGAACATCCTGTTAAAAACCACAAAAGGCTTATCGAGGCTTTCGGCATTTTCAAGGAAATAACCAGATACCCCCACCGCCTGGTCCTGGCCGGTGCGGACAGCATGGGCGTTGAAAAGATCCGCAAAGCTGCGGAAGAAAGCAAATACAGAAAGGACATCTTTTTTACAGGTCATTTTCCGCTGTCAAGCCTTCCTGAACTCTATGCCGGAGCTGATCTGGTTGTTGTACCATCGATGTACGAAGGTTTTGGCATGGGCGTTCTCGAAGCCATGGCCAGCGGCGTGCCTGTGGTCTGCGCAAGAGCCGCTTCGCTTCCCGAAACCGCCGGACACGCGGCGCTTTACTTTGATCCGCAGGACACGGAAGACATGGCGGATCGAATGGTAACCATGCTCAAAAACCGCGATATCTACCGTGAATGCCGCGCTCTTGGACTTGAACGGGCAGAGAAGTTTTCCTGGGACGCCTGCGCCGAAGAAACATTAAAAGTAATTTATGAAACCAGCGGAAAATAGAAATGAAACTTCATATTGTGTCATACGCTCTTTGATAATCCCGCTCTTGTTGAAGCCAGCTTTGGAGTATTGAACAGAATAATTCCATAGGAGAGTTCGAATGAAAAATATTGTTATTGTAGGCGCAGGAATAGCAGGGCTTTCTGCCGGTATCTATGCTCAGAAAAGCGGATTTAATGTTACAATTTTTGAGTCCCATACAATTCCCGGGGGAAATTGTACCAGTTGGAAGCGTAAGGGTTATCTTTTTGAAGGGGGAATGCATTGGCTTACAGGCTCTGATCCCAGTTTATTGCTTAATAGGATATGGCGGGAAACCGGAGCAATTTCAGAATCATCTGTGATTATCAATAGCGATCCTTTTGCGGTTGTTGACATTAACGGGAAGCGTGCCGCTTTATACCGCAATGTAGAAAAATTAAAATCTCATTTTATTGAAATATCGCCGGAAGATGAGAAAGCAATAAACATCCTGTATAAAGACATTAGTCGATTTAAAAATATTGGAATGCCTATTAGCGATATTCCCGGTGTAAAGACAAAGGAAAAATTACCGCCTATGTGGAAAGCAATAATAAAAATGCTGCCTGTTTTTCCCAGAATGGGTTCTTTAAGTAAAATTTCTGTATCTGAATATGCATCTCAATTTAAAAATCCTTTGATACAGCAATTATTATCTTCTATAGTTCCTTCCGATATGAATGCTACTTCGTTGCTTTTTACACTTGCAACTTTTGCTTGTGGTGATGGCGGTTATGTTGAAGGCGGCTCTCTTGTTATGGCAAATAATATGGCCGCACGTTTTATAGAATTGGGCGGCAAAATTATATATGGGAAAAAAGTTGAGCAGGTTTTAGTTAAAGAAGATAAAGCACAAGGAGTTTTGATTAACAACGAGCTTTTTCAGACGGATGCTGTAATTATTGCATCAGATACATTAACCGCAATAGATAAACTCTTTAAGCCGCCGTTAAAAGATAAATGGACAGAAAATATGCGCAGTTCAACACAAGGCCTTGCTTGTACTTTTATTTGCATGGGTGTTGAAGATGATTTATCATGTTTTCCTGAAACTCTTGTCTTTAATCTTAATCGTCCATTTAATTATGCAGGCGAGCAAATTAAGGAATTGGGTTTTAATCAATATGCTTCATATAAAGGTTATTCACCAAAAGGCTGTACAAGCGTAACAATGGCAATAATGGGCGATACCTATGATTATTGGAAGGATCTAAAGGATAAAAATTTATACGAAAAAGGCAAGTTGGATCTTTTTGAAGATATAAAAGATCGATTAGAAGAGCAGTATCCGATATTTAAAAATAAAATTAAGGTATGGGATATTGCAACGCCCTTAACTTATGAACGGTATTGCGGAACTTATCGTGGTTCGTGGATGACAAAAATGCTTCCCGGATCAAGACCTAAATTTTATCCCTTTAAAAGCAAAAACATTAAAAATGTTTATTTTGCAGGACAAAGGTTAATGCCTCCCGGCGGAATGCCGGGTGCTGTTATAACAGGCCGTACTTCGGCACAATATTTATGCAAGGATTTTAATATGGAATTTTGACATAGTAAAATAAAAATATTATTATTAAATATATTTTATTTTTTTGGAATTGCTGAACGAATAAATGTATATACAGTTGTAATTTTTACAGGGATTTAACCGCTTTGGATGAATAGATATTTAAATACATAAAAAACCCAGTATTTCTTCGGCACTTTCTTTGCCTTTTTCCTGATGCGGTAAATGGCCTGCATCCCGAACGATGCGGAATTCAATATCAGGCCGTATATCCCGTAACAGCGATGTGCTTTTTGCAGGGAAAATATTATCTCTTTCACCCCAAAGAAGTAATATTTTTCCGGGGAAAGTTTTTATTTTTTTTATCAATTTATTTTTCTTAAAAATTAAAAGCCCTGCCAAACTTCGCATAGTGGCAAAATAACCTCGTTCCTGATTTTTGCTTTCCACCCTTTCGATGACACGCTGTCGAAGAAAATCCCTGTCCTCGCTGCTCATTCCATTTAAATTGCCGTAATACAAAAACAATGATTTCCATGCAGCTTCATGATTTAATCTAAAACTTCTGTACCATTTTTTCCCGACAAAGGGAAGCAATAGGGCAAGACTCCCCTTTCCTCTTTTACCCGAAAAAGGGAAACAGCCTCCAATTAGAATTAATTTTTTTACCAACTGCGGTCTTTTTGCGGCAATTATTTCTGCAATGCCTGCGCCAAGCGAAGAGCCGACAATGGAAATCTCTGTATTGTGAACGGCCAAGACAAAATCAATTAATTTTAAAATAGCCTTACGTTGAACGTAAATGCTGATTCTGCCTTTCCATACCGAGCGTCCAAAACCTGGTAAATCAGGGGCAATAACCCTGTATCCTGCTTCTGCAAGCACGGGAAAAAGATACCTCCATGTATCCGCTTCATCTCCCAGCCCGTGAAGAAGAACAATGGTTTTTCCGCCGTTTTCCGCACCGCTTCCTGCACTGTCATAATAGAACAGGCTGCCTCCGTGCATTGGGAGATTTTTTGAGAACTTTTCAAGTGAAGGCCAGCATTTCATGGGGGTGTGCAGTTTATGGCAAAGCCATAAACTGCTTAATTATTAAAAGTTGCTTTGCAATTTTTAATAATCCATGCCTCCCATACCGCCCATGCCGCCGCCTGGCATTGGAGGAGCGTCTTTCTTTTCGGGTATGTCGGTAATGGCGCACTCGGTGATTAAAAGCAGGCTGGCAATTGAAGCTGCATTTTGCAGGGCTGAACGTGTTACCTTCGCCGGATCAATTATACCCGCTTTCATCATATCCGCCCATTCCATTTTTGCCGCATCAAAACCTACGCCTTTCTTTTCATGCTTTGCTTTTTCGGCAATTACAGCGCCGTCAAGACCTGCATTTTCTGCGATTTGACGAATAGGCTCTTCAAGGCCGCGCTTGACGATTTTAAAGCCGACTTTTTCATCATCTGTTAGGCCAGAGGTGTTGGCTTTGTCCAGGGCAATTGCCGCCTGAATAAGGGCAATGGCGCCGCCTGAAACAATGCCTTCATCAATGGCCGCACGGGTAGCGGATAAAGCGTCTTCAACACGGTGTTTCTTTTCTTTAAGTTCAACTTCTGTGGCGGCACCTACATTGATTACAGCTACGCCTCCTGCCAGTTTTGCAAGTCTCTCTTGTAGTTTTTCCCTGTCATAATCGCTTGAAGTATCTTCAATCTGGGTTTTTATCTGGGCAATGCGGCTCTGGATATCTTTGTTCTTACCGCCGCCGTTGATAATCGTAGTGTTATCCTTGTCGATTTTAATGGTTTTAGCTTTGCCAAGGTGAGAAAGATCAGTATTTTCCAACTTCATGCCCAGCTCTTCGGTAATAAGCTGACCGCCGGTAAGGACGGCAATATCTTCCAACATTGCCTTGCGGCGGTCGCCAAAACCGGGAGCTTTTACCGCTACGGTTTTTAAGGTGCCCCTCAAACTGTTAAGAACAAGGGTCGAAAGGGCTTCGCCGTCAATATCCTCTGCAATGATGAGCAGGGGCTTGCCGCTTTGAGCTACTTTTTCAAGCAAAGGAAGCATATCCTTCATACTGGAAATTTTCTTGTCATGAATGAGTATGTAAACATCTTCGTATACGGCAGTCATGGTATCGCGGTCTGTTACAAAATATGCGGAAATATAACCGCGGTCAAACTGCATTCCTTCAACAAAATCAATTGAAGTATCCATAGTTTTGGACTCTTCTACTGTGATAACTCCGTCTTTGCCGACTTTTTCCATAGCATTTGCAATTGTGGTACCTATTTCAAGGTCATTGTTGGCAGAAACTGATGCAACATGGGAAATTTCTTCTTTATCTTTGATGTCTTTTGAATTTTTCCTGATGTCTGCAACTGCAATTTCTACAGCTTTATCGATGCCCCGTTTAAGTTCAAGCGGAGTCATGCCGGCAGCTACGGCTTTAAGGCCTTCTTTTACCATTGAATAAGCCAGTACCGTTGCCGTAGTAGTCCCGTCACCTGCTACATCATTTGTTTTGGTGGCAACTTCTTTTAGCAACTGCGCGCCCATGTTTTCATAGGGGTCGGCCAGTTCAATTTCCTTTGCAACAGATACCCCGTCTTTTGTGATGGTTGGAGCGCCAAATTTCTTATCAAGCAGGACGTTCCTCCCCTTGGGGCCAAGTGTAACTTTTACGGCCTTGGAAATTTGTTCTACTCCGGCAAGTAATTTACGCCGGGCTTCTTCATTAAACATTAACTGTTTTGCCATGTTTTATTTCTCCTCTGTGGTTTTCTTGTGATTTTCTTATAAAATACTAAAAAACTCAAAAAACGGCAAGTAGTTTAAATGAAAAATATTATGTAAATTTGATATAATTTTAACTTTAGGAGAATAAATGGAGACATCATTAAAGATTTATACTGACGGAGGCTGTTCCGGCAACCCCGGTCCGGGGGGCTGGGCATATATTTTAGTCCAAAATACCTTCCATGGCCAAAAGGTACTGGCCGAAAATTACGGCTCTGACAGGCAAACCACCAATAACCGTATGGAACTTTCGGCTGTAATTGAGTCGCTTAGGGCAGTCAAAACAATGGATGTTCCGCGGCAGATTACCGTTTATACCGATTCTCAGTATGTCCAGAAAGGCATTACCGAATGGATTAAAAAATGGAAAATAAATTCATGGAGAACCAGCGATAAAAAGCCGGTCAAAAACCAGGATTTATGGCAAGAACTTGACTCTCTGGCAGGTGATTTTTCAATCAATTGGGAATGGGTTCGAGGCCATTCAGGAATAGAATACAACGAGCGCTGCGATTTATTAACACAGCAGGCAATTGCCCAGGTTAAATAGGAGCTTTCCCCGCATTGTATTCAGGTTCATTTTCCGCTGCCATTAATTCATCATAATAATCTTGTTCATATTTTATGCCGTAAATATTATTTTTAATTTCATAAATAGTTTCTTTTACTTCATTAACGCAATCTAAAAGATTATTTTTTATTTTATTTCCCCAAAATCTAATAACTGCCCATCCCGCTCTTTCAAGTTTTTTTTCAATTTCAGTATCACGCGATATATTACGTTCAATTTTTTGAATCCAATAATCCTTATTTGTTTTGAGGCTTTTTATCTTGTTTTTCCAATCTTTGCCATGCCATAATTCACCGTCACAAAAAACGGCAATCTTGTATTTTGTTATGGCGATATCCGGTTTTCCCGGCAACTTACTGTAATTTACCCGGTAACGAATTCCTTCATGCCATAAAGCTTTACGCAATAAAATCTCTATATAAGTATTTTTACTTCTGATATTGGACATACATTTATGGCGCTGTTCTGGGGTTAATACATCCATATATCTACACATAATTGTATAGCGATGCTGTCAGGCTAGTCAACTGGTGCCAGAAATTCGGTGGGTGACACCCTGGCGTGCCCCCGCAATAACGGCGGAGGCTACGAATAGCCGGAAGGGACAAGCCCTATGGCATAAAGCGGGTATACTTTTATTCTGTTATAAACGGAAAAATTTTCCAACGATGCGCGTATACCGTATTCCGCCTTTTTCTCGTCAAGAAAAGTATGCATACTTTGCATCTTGCCTGAGCTTCCAGACTTTATTTCAATTGGTATAATCCTTGCGTTTCTTTGGATGATATAGTCTATTTCAGCATTGCTTTGAGGTTTATCCCTTGACCAGAAATACAAACTTTCCTGCGAAAAACAAGAGGAAGACTTTAGCAATTCCAAACCGGCAAACTGCTCGGCAATAGCGCCTTTGTTCACCAATGAGATTGTATCTCCAAGTAAAATATCGGATAATTCCAGGCCCTGCAAACGTTGAAAAATACCCGTGTCTAATAAAATAAACTTTTGCTTTTTTGAATTGACCTCTCCTCCGAGCGGCAGGGCATTTGATGCTGAATGAATAACAGGAATGACAAGTCCTGCTTTTTGCAGTAGTTCCATGCTTTCTTTAACCTGCCTGTTATTTAACGGTTCTGCTTTTGAATAATTAAACCTGTTTCCGCTTTGGCTTACTACTGCATCAAATGCAGTCGAAATTCTTAAATCCGGAACTCGTTTTTTATATTTTGAAAAATCAGTCTTAAATGTGTTAATTAAATCATCAAGTATTTTTTGAGAATCAAATAATTGCCCGTTTTCTACATAATCTGCCACTACTGCGGGCATTCCGCCGGTTATCAGGAATTTTCGCAAGTACTCAAGGCATTTTTCGTGAAAGGGCTCCAGCAAGGGTTTTTCGGAGGATGCTTCCCTCACTTTGTCCCACAGGGCGTTTTCTCCGCAGCCATGCAAAAACTCCATGTATGAAAACGGATACATAAAAACAGAACGTATTCTGCCCACGCCAAAAGATGGCAGTGTCTCTAAAGCGAATTCTAAAAGCGAGCCTGTTGCTATCACATGCAGATCGGGATAATCTTCATAAAAAAACCTCAAGGAGCTAATGGCATTCGGACAACTTTGAATTTCATCAAAAAAAACAAGCGTTTTTCCCGGTATTATCGGGATTTTAAACAAAGCAGACAAATTATCGCAAATAGTTTTAACCTGTAAATCACCATCGAACAAATTGTGGATTCTTCTGTCTTTTTCAAAGTTTATTTCCAAAAAATGATCAAACTGCCTGGCAAAATTCCTGACAGAACTGGATTTGCCCACCTGTCTTGCACCGCGAAGCAGTAAAACCTTGCGTTTTTTTTCATTCTTCCAAGTCATAAAAACATCGTCTACGCTGCGTTTCATGTATTTTTCATTCATATAATCCTTCCGCTATTAGCATAGGTTAAAATGAGGGCAAAAGCAAGCTATAATGCAAAAATATAAGGGTAAATCTATGCGTGTTTTGCAAATATATAAGGGCAAAATAAAGGGTATTTTGCAAAAATGTAAGCCCTAAAAGAAGCCTGAACCGAGAAACGGCGCAAGGCGTGGGGGCTTGTTGTACGGCATCGGTTGTGCAATAGCCATGTTCAAGTCCTTGCGTGAAAAGGGCTATTGCTTTAGTCTTAAGGAGACGGAAAAAATGAAAACAGAATTTAAAAATTATAAAAAGGCTATTGATTATTTAAATCAGTTTAACAATGAAAAAAAAGCTTTGTTTTACAAAAAGATGATCAAATCTCCAAAGTTAAAATTTCACGGGCTTGATACTAAAACAATGAGCGGTGTGATGAAAAATTATTCTTTAACGGAAGGCCCCTTAGATTATTCTTATGAGCTGACCTCGCTGATATTTGCTTCCAATGTTGAAAAAATCAATGACGATAAACAGTTGATAAAATACCTTTTAGAGTATATCAAACACGCTGATAATTGGGCACATATTGATTCTATTTTTACTTATGATAAAGTAAAACGCCTACAATTTGAGGTTTTGTATCCGCTCATTAAGCACACACGGGATTCCGATTTGGAATTTGAGAGCAGGTTTTATTATGTTGCCTTTATAATGTACAAGGCTCGGCTTGAACTATACGACAACTTTTTGGCGAGCATTAAAGACAGCGAAAAATACTATACGCGAATGGCGATTGCCTGGGTCATTTCCGAAATGTTTCCTCAAAATGACAATAAAATTCTAACTTTTTTGGAAAGTTCTTCGCTGTCAAAAAAAACAAAACTTAAAGCTATCCAGAAAATAAAAGAAAGCCGAAAAACTACCGCAGCCCAACTAAAAAAACTTGAAGCCTTGAGAAGTAAAATTAAGTAGTCATGGGCGCAAGGCGGGTGGAACTTCGCCTCGCTGCTGCTCCACTAAAGCCATTCCGAGCATATTTTTCTGCCTGTTCATTAATTGTGCATAAGGCTGGCAAAAACCATTTTTCACTTTTCCTTTCTCACTTTTCACTTGAAACACCACCCCTAGCGTACCATTACACCTAACGGCACTACCGAATTTCGGTGTCAGTCACCTTACCGCCCATTTTATAGTACGCACCCGATGCTTTCCAATCTTCAGGGTTAGCGGCAAGCCCCGCCGTAACAGGATTTTGGTCAATGTAATTCATTATAGAATCATACCCTTGCCTGTCGCCTACTGCTTTTGCAAAATAACGCTCGCCCCAAAGGTGGTCGATTGAGCCATGTATACAGTTCCAGTGCCTTGCAGAACGTGTCTTTATCCACTGCATTATTTTGTTAAGGCTGACACCATCGCAAGGCTTGATTAGCAGATGAATATGTGTCGGCATGATACAAAAGTTGGCTAGACGGAAGCGGTATTTTTCTTTTGCATCTTGCAGGGCTATGAGCATAATTTTACGCCCCAGTTTGTTTTCAAAAACCCTAATTTTGTTATTGGTCCGTGAAGTAACATGGTAAAAAGCCCCTTCGGTAAATTCTCGTTTTCTCCTCATACCTAATATATGGCGGAAAAGTAGGCTTTGCATTAGAGTTTTTGAAAAAAAGTGCTTTTTTTTGCAAAAATTGCTTAAAAACCACCCATACAAGAGAAAAGTGAAAAGGTAAAAGTTAAAAAAGTTATCGTTCGACAGCCCGCTTGCTTGTCAACCAGATCAGCTAGAGAGCCTGATTTTGTCATTGTTATCTGACTTAGCCATGTACCTTGCTCTAATTTTTCACTTTTCCTTTCTCACTTTTCACTTGAAACACCATATATGGTGTGATATTACACCTAACGGCACTATGGAATTTGCATGACTGACACCGTTTGCGCGCCGTCACTAAAATATTTCCTGCAACCCACTCGTTGTCTAAACACTACGGATGTCTAAGCTCTACAAAATTTTTGTCGCTATTAACTGATGCAAACTGTGTGCTCGGAAATGTAACCACATTTGCTGTAACGATACGTTCAATATCAGATACTTTCTTACCATACAAATAAAAAGTTTGTGTGAAAGTTATAGGTCCAACATTAACCTCTGCAACAGTTATCGTTCCAGTAAATTCAGGTGCAGCACTATTCCAAACGTTCTGAGGTTCTCTATTATCAGTAATAATATATGTAACACCTGCAGGCAGAGTTTCTATTGGCGCAAAGTTTAGAGATGGACCGGCGCTAAGTGTCGGGAAATTTAATGTGGTCTCTATCCCCACCACAACTGTTACCTCTTGTGTCTTTGTGATGCCATTGCTGCCCTTGACTTCGACTTCAAACACATATGTTCCTGCAGTATTCAGAGCGGAAACATTCGCCGTTGCTTGTGTGTCGTTACTAATAGTCGCAGTCAAGTCTGCTGGAACAGTACTTTTAAGCGTCCACTCGTACGTGGCGGCCGAACCGTCTGCGCTTTCTGCTTCAACAGAAAGATTTACAGTCGATGCAGCAGGCGCGTAAATGAGAGATGCGCTCGGCGCAGCGCTATTGATAATCGGCGGACGAGCATCGTTTGCAGTTATCAATACTGGCGATGATACTGCATCGTGACTATTAGTTTTACTTGTAACCTTGAGAGTAAATTGATAATTCCCAGCTTGCGTTATAGTCGCGGTAGCGTTGGGGCTGGTTGCATCGGCAAAACTAACGCCATCGCTCGGCGCAGCACTCCACAAATAATCAAATTCCTCATTACTATTAAGCTTATTGGAGATAGTGCCAGCATTCAAAGAAACATTAACTCCATCGTCAGTTGCAAACGAAACGGGTAAATCTGTTGTTGTGCTCGCACTAACAGCCAAAGCCTCTAAAACGTCTACACCCACAGTCTTGGGCGCAGCCGCCGCAACACCGTTACTGCCTACAACTGCAAGCTGAAACGTATACTGGCCAGCAGACATACCTGTTACTGTAGTGCTAGCCCCGTTAGGTGTAGTAATTTGAGCAGAAGTCGAACCGGTTACCCTTGACCATTCATACCCAACACCGGCCAAATTATCGTCAGGGTCGTTGACATCACTATCAAGAGTCACAGAATCAGTTGGCAGTCTGATAATAGAATTATTTGACCCGATGCTAAAAGTCGGCTGTCTGGCATCCGCTTTAACTGTTACTATAACTTCTGCGGGTGCTGTTACATCATTATTCCCCGTTACTGTAACTTCGAATGTATATTCGCCTGCAACGGTCAGACCTGTAACTGTAACGCTTCCGTCAGGATTAACGGCTCCGATATTTGCGGTCAAGCCCGCAGGGTCAGTTTCTTTAAGTTCCCAGCTGTATGCTTTTGCAGGTTTACCGTCCGCGCTTGTTGCGCTGACTGTAAGAGTTACTTCTGTGTCATCAGGCAGTTGGAGTGTTGGGCTGCTCGCACTTGCGCTGTTGATAACCGGCTGGCGTACGTCAGGCTCACTCGGCTCATTTTTACACGCTGCCGTTGCTGACAACACCAAAACTGCCAGTAAAACAGTAATGCCGTTTTTTGTTTTTTTAATCTTCATACTCATCTTCATTCTCCTATTAAAATTTTATATTTTTCTCTTTTCTTTTTTCATTCGCTTTGTTCCTTGTTCTTTGATTAATCCCCTTGCTTTTTTTTCATTTTCATATTATGTTTACCTTATTAAACCGATTAAAACCGCCTTTGGCGGTAAGGAGTATTGGCTCCGCAAAGCGGAGCCTTCCGATTAAATCGCTGCTAAAGCAGCGTAAGGAGTAAAAATGCCTGTTGCACAACCTGTTTATAATGCACTTTTTAATGAAATTAAATCCTTGCCCGAAGAATATACTGCCGAAATTTTTAACTTTATTGGCTATCTCAAATCGAAAGCCGCCCAACAAAACGAATGTCCCATTTGCGCCAATAGTACGCCCAATGCTGAAACTATTGCCGCCATACAGGAAGGCCGGGCAATGATGCGCGGTGAGATTCCGGCAAAGCGATTTAGCTCTCTTGACGAAATGTGGGAAGATCTTATGAGAGATGATCCGGACGATTTCTCTGCAGACGATTAACTTATGCTTGAACCTATTTACGCAACACGTTTTAGAAAACAATTTAAATTGCTGCAAAAACAAGGTAAGCAAATGTTTAAACTTCGTGAGGTCATAGACATGATTATGAATGAACAACCCTTGCCCCCTGAACGCTACAACCACCCTCTCAAGGGAGAATGGAAAGATTCCTACGGCTGTCATATTCAAGGGGACTGGGTTCTTATTTACGAACCTGACTATAAATCTAATACCGTTACCTTCCACCGTACCGGCTCTCATTCTGAATTGTACTAACATCTCTCTCCCTTTCCCCTTACAAAATTAACAGTACGCATCCGCGGACTTTCTTCCCTTTTTCTTTCTTCATTTTTCTTTTCTCTAATCCAAAGTAATTTCTCGGATAACAATCAAGCCGTTACCGCCAGCATGTCCGCCGCCTATATTTGATCCTCCGTTACCGCCGGTACCTGCTGTATAATTATCAAGGGGTATCCCGGCTCCGCCTCCGCCGCCATGTTGGCTATTTCTACGATTTCCGTTTTCACCATTTTCTGGTATGTATAAATTAAATAACGATGGATTGGGATTATCGTATGAAGTCCCGCCAATGCCGCCTATATTATCACCACCGCCATGTCCGCCATTGACCGAAAAAGTATGAAGTGTGTCGTGCAGATTAAATTCAATCCAACTGCCTTCTCCGTTTCCGCCTCTATTACCGCCGCCTTGTCCTGGACCAGATCTTTCACTATTTCCACCTCCTGCACCGCCTCTTCCAATATAATATGTTAACTGCATATAATCGGTAGGTTTTTCCGGCGTAAAGATAAACCCGAATCTTGTGGCTCCGCCGCTGCCTCCTCCTGCTCCTCCTCCTGAACTATATGGGCCCCATCTAGCAAATCCAATATAATTGTAATAATAGCCTGCTCCTTGTCCGCCGCCGCCGGCTCCAAAAAGATACACCACAATTTGTTTCGGTATAATATCCCCTCCGGCAGCTATAAAGTGACTGCGTATTTCACCTAGATTTGTTAAACGCGTTTCAGTTCCGATAATCCATTCCCACTCTGTCATTCGTTCAAACGCTCTACTGTAAAACTCATAACGTATTTCTTCCGCTTTTTGGCGGATTGCATCATCAGCGTGGATATCCGCATATCTCAAAAGGATAGTCCAAATTGCCAAATAACCGGTATTGCTGGAACCTATATACCCGGGCGAATTTACTGCATTTGCAAACCAATCTTGGTATCCGGCATAGAAATCTGCGTCTGTCATAAAATCAGCGGTACCGCCGTAAGTAACAAAATCTAGCGTTGTCTTATTTCTAAATTCAGTCGCTTCTGTAGAACTTGACTGGCTGGCTCCTGCTGAAAATATTTTATATTGGGCTTCAAATCCTGCTTTCATGTCAGTTGTTGTGGTAGTATGGCTTTCAAGATGCGTATAACACATTCGTGCAAAGACCCCGTATTCGGCTTGATGAATTATATGGCTGCCGTAATTATCCAAAAACCAGCCGGCGCTTTGGTTACGAATATCGTTCAGAGCATTTGGGTTAAAATATGGAATCCAGAATTCAGGAGACGCCCCGCCTTGAATATATTCTTCTGCTATAATTGATCGTGACCTGAATTCAAGGAACATCCCTTCTTCATTTACGGATGAACTGTTGCCCCAACTGCTTGTTATCCCGCCTGAAAATGTTCCAAGATTAAGACCGGCATTAACGCTGGTACTTGTATTTCTATGAATATTTTTAATATATTTATCTACTGCGGTAGAAGTTTGCGTATACGGCGCCCATCCGGTAGTTTCCGAAGTCAGACGTATAATGCTATTCGCAGAAATATTAAAAAGAGATGCGGATTTATTAACATCAGCGCCGGTTTTTGCTTCAAACAAATTAATGGGCAGGCCGATTACAGTTAAGAAATCAGGCGCAGTAACTGCAGGTGTTTCTTCTATAGTTTGATTGATAAATAGCTTATATCCGCTTTCAGACCAGGTTATATCAACCTTAATATTATTTTCGCCCTTTACTAATACCTCAAAATAACTTTCTACTGCCAGAGGATTATGATTTTCATCTTTTGCAACTATCTTAATAAAAGCAGGGCCTTCAACCAGATCAGGTATTTCCAATGGAAAAGCTGTTGCCATATGATTAGTGCTGTAATACGGTGCCGTCTCGGCTGTTTGACGAATTTCGATGGTGTAGTCATAGATAGCAGTAAAAGGATCATTGGTTGCACCCTCCGCCGCATGTTCATTAACCTCCACCTTTAATAAAACACTTTCTTCTTGTATCTCCTCGTCATCTGGCGGTAGCGTAATAACGGTGGTTGGACAGGCATTAAATGCCAGCATAAAAATTACGGCGAAAATACCGTAAACCAATTTTTTATTTTTCATACAAAACTCCTTAACGTATTTTTTATAAACAAACCCATAAGGGCAGTTGTTTTTTCTTTGTGATCTTGAAAATTTTGGTGCTTTTGCGTAAAAAAATTAGAAAAATATTGCTTTTTTGGGGGAATTCCAACTAATAGTTGCTTGACACAGTGATATAGGTATATAGAGTATAATGGGAGCTTGCGACTAGAACAGGGAACAGGGAACAGGGAACAGGGAACAGGGAACAGGGAACAGGGAACAGGGAACAGGGAACAGGGAACAGGGAACAGGGAATGGAGGACTCTGCGTAAATATTGCTCATTGGGTAAATAATGTCAATTTTGAATGAAAGTGTCAAGCGGACGGGGGTAAAATCCGAAAAAGCAGGACTGACACTCGCGCGACCTCCGACCTCTTGTATAACCGTCTAAAAGTTGTTAATCTTAACACTTAAGGAGAGATTGCTATATGCTTGAAAAGGAATTCCAATTTTACAAGACAAACAGAATGGAAATTCGGGAAAAATATCTTGGGAAACAGATCGTTATAGTTGGAGAGCAGATAATAGCTGCTTATGATGATCTGGAAGAAGCATATCTGGAAACAGTTAAAACTTACACACCTGGTACTTTTATGATCCATGATGTACCAGAAGATATTGAAGATGAAATTGTTCACCTTTCTCCATTCGGATTATAAAAGGGAAATATGCCTGCTCCTAAACATTTAACACTTTCATTTTATATTGCCAAAAATAGGAAAAGAATTATTACACCTGTTAATCTATATTCTGTCCCTTTTAATTCAGCACTATCCTTGACTACAGAAGCTCTTTGGGATACTGGCGCAAGTATGTCAGCAATTACCCCTGAAATTCAAAACCGGCTTAAAGCAATACCTATTGATAGAAAAGAAATTGCAGGAATACACAATACCGAAGAGACAGATATTGTATCTTTAACTTTGGAATTACCTAATAGCGTTGTTAAGAAAACTATAAGGGTTGCTGTCTGTAATATGACTTCTAAAGTTGGCGTTATTCTTGGCATGGACATTATATCGCTTGGCGATTTTGCATTGAGCAATGGTAGCGATCAAACACTTCTCTCTTTTGCAGTACCGCCATTTCATGAAAAAATAGACTTCTCAAAAAAACAATATGATCCATAAATAACATGGTAAAACGCAAACCACCGTCCAAAGCGTTTTACGTTTGTAAAATATGCCCTTTACCAGACTTATGTACAATTAAATAAAAACAGAAAAATATGCTTGCTCCACTAAAGCCATACCCCCGCCTTGCGCCCCCACCAGCATTGCAAACCTGAAACTACGGCAAACAATGAACACCCAATAATATGTATGGGCGGAGTAAGCGGGGGTTGAATGACTTCTGCGACAGCGAGGAAAGGGGGGAAACCGACCCCGACCTTTGTGTCGGCTTGCCGTGACCGCTATAAGCGGGCACGGCAAACGCACAAAGGCGTGTTAAAATGTAACGGAGCAGCAGGAATGAGACCCCCGCTTACTCCGCCTATAGGGGCGTACTTCAGGGTGTTCATTGTTTGGCTTTAGTTCAGTTTTGCAAGAGCATAGCCTCATCTATCAGCGATTCAAGTTCAAGGGATTTATATAAACGCATAGCCTCGGCAGGATCGCCGCGAAGGATGGGGCGCGGCGGGTTGAACAGAACGCAGCAGTCCATAAAAGGCTCAATAGAGGTTGTATATGTGCCGATCTTTTCAGCTTTTCTTATAATAGAATCTTTATCCATGCCTATCAGGGGCTGCAAAACAGGGAGCTTTAATAAACTTTGCACGCAACTGATATTTTCGATGGTTTGGCTTGCTACCTGGGAGAGGCTTTCCCCGGTGATTAGGGCTTTGCATTTTTTCTTAATGGCAATTTTCTCGGCACATTCCATCATTGCCATGCGAAGAAGGACTGTAAGCCAGGGCTGCTGGGATTCAGGTATTTCCTTTATCCGTTTTTGGACTTTTGCAAAATTAATTATGTGCAATTCTATTCTTTTACAGTAATTGCTTAGAATATTTGCAAGGCGGATGGTTTTTTGCTTTGCCTCCTCGGATGTGTAGGGGTAGGCATGGAAATGCACGGCATCAAGGGCCATGCCGCGGGATGCCATTAGAAAACCGGCAACGGGAGAATCAATGCCGCCTGAGAGCAGTAAAAGCCCTTTGCCTGCTGTTCCCACGGGAAGGCCGCCCAGCCCCTTGTTTCTGTCGCTGTAAACGTATGCCTTCTCTCGTATTTCAATTTTTATTACGGCATCAGGTTTGCGGACATTTACTTTAAGATCAGGCAGGGCTTCCAGAACCGCATCGCCGCATTTGCAGCGCATGGAATAAGAATCAACGGGAAAAGTTTTATCTGTCCTGCGGGCTTCGATTTTAAATGTTGAAAATCCTTTTTCATGAATTTTCTTTCCTTCTTCTACGCAGGTTGCTAAAACTGTTTCAAAGTTTTTTGGCAGAGAATTTGCCTGCGCCCAGCCGCTGATTCCAAAAAGACGGCTCAAAGCATTTTCTATTACAGCCCTGTCGACTTCCCTTCCGTGCATATAAAAACGCCCGTGTTTAATTTCAATACGGACGCTTAAGCCTTCGAGCATTGCCTTTAAATTTCGCTTTAAGGCTATCTCAAAAAGCCTGCGGTTGCCGCCCTTGAGCGAAAGTTCCGCCGGTTTTAAAAGCCAGATCATAAAAATTTTAGAACCTCCTTGATAGCTTCTATCAAAAGGCCTATTTCCTCTTCTGTCGTTGTCCAGCCCTGGGAGATGCGGATTCCTTCGAGGCGCAGGCTTTCATCTATGCCCATTGCGGCCAAGACCCTGCGTTCAGGCGATGAAGATGAGCAGGCAGACCCTGTAGAAACGGCAAAACCAAGTTCGTCAAGGGCGCGAACCATAACCTCTCCGGGAATGTCCCTAAATGCTGCCTGTAAAATAAACGGGGAAAAACCCGGATCATCTATTTGCCTGCCATAGGGGATAAAGCGACACCTTTGTATTTTGGATAATTCTTTAAGTAAAAAAGCCCAGCGTTCCCCGGCTTTTGCAGTTTCCTTTTTAAAATTATCTTCATGCAAATATTTTTCAAGGCAGGATGCAAGGATCAAAGCCCCTGCGGTATTTTCCGTGCCGGGCCTTATATTTTTTTCCTGCCCTCCCCCGGAATATAAAACCTCCAAAGGTTTTTTAAGGTATAAAATCCCAATCCCCCTGGGGCCGCCTATTTTATGAGCGCTTAACGATGCGCTGTCAACTTCCCATTCTGTAAGGTTTACAGGTATTTTTCCAATTGACTGCACTATATCGCAATGAAAATGAACCGGTACTCCGTTCTTTTTTAACAGAGACTGCAAAGATTTTATGTCGTTAAGCGTTCCTGTCTCGTTGTTTACGGACATAATTGCAACAAACCTTGCATTATTTTGTTTTTCGATTGTACTTTTTAAATTTTCGCACGTTACCCTGCCGCTGGAATCAACAGGGATAAGGCTGCTTTCCTTTCCGAAAAACTGGAGCTTTTTTAAATTTTCTGTAATTGACGGATGCTCTGAAGCGGATGCAATTAAACTTGCGCTGCTTTTCCTTGCAATCAATGAATATAAAGAGATACAGTTTGATTCAGTGCCGCCTGAGGTAAAATAAATTGCTGAAGACGGAACCCCAAGGGCTAAAGCGCAGCGTGCGCGGGCGCCTTCCAGCGCTTGGGCGGCTTCCTGCCCTTCTTTATGCGCAGAAGAGGGATTGCCAAACGGGAAACTGTCATTGTAAAGAGAATAATCCGGTATTGCGCTTGCAGCCCAGTCAAAATAATGCCGCTGCTGTGTTTTATTTTCCACTATATTAAAAATTATGTATATATTGGCTGTGTGTCAAGCCTAGCTCTTGCAAAAAAAATATTAAACATAGTACTATAAATCCATGAAGATACTTAAATTTAGCGGGACATCGATTGGCAGTCCGGAAGGGATGAGATCAATTATCAACATTATTAAAACACCTGAGAATGCGGGAAAAATTTCATTGGCGGTAGTTGCGGCTTTTTCAGGGCTTACAGATGATATTATCAATGCCGCATACACAGCTTTAGAAAAAAGCCCTTCAGGGAATTCTCATTCGCAAAAGCTTAAAATTATAGCAAACCGGCATAGATCTATTGCAGTTCAATTCCTTAAGCCAGAGGCAAGGAAAGAGGCTGTAGACGAAATTAATTCACTTGTTTTTGAACTTGGGCAAATACTGGACGGGGTTGCCATGTTAGGTGAACTTTCTCCACGGACACTGGACCTTCTTATGAGTTTTGGGGAAAGGTTTTCTGCAATGCTTTTAACCAGGATAATTAATGAAAGCGGAGTTAAAGCGGCATACCTTGATTCAAGGGATTTAATAAAAGCAAATACCCAATACGGGTCTGCGCAATATCTGCAAAAGGAAACATATTCCGCTATTAAAGAATTCTTTAAAAAGAATTCTAAAACGGCAAAAGATACAATTTTTATAACAACCGGTTTTATAGCTTCCACTATGGACGGGCAGACTGTTACCTTAGGCCGCGGCGGGTCGGATTTAACCGGAGCGATATTTGCCGCAGCGCTGCAAGCTAATATTCTTGAAATTTGGACAGACATTGACGGCATATACACTGCCAATCCCCGTCTGGTTAAAAACGCTTTTTCTATTAAGGAAATGCATTATTTAGAGGCAATGGAAATTTCTCATTTTGGGGCAAAAATACTATTTCCCCTAACGATAAAACCTCTTATGGAAAAAAACATTCCTATCGCTATACGAAATACATTTAACCCTTCGGCAAAAGGGACATTGATAAGCGGTAAAAAAATAAAATCAGAGTACCCTGTCTCTGGGATAAGCTCCATAAGCAATGTCAGCCTGATTAGGCTTCAGGGGCCGGGGATGGTAGGCGTTGCGGGTTTTTCCGCAAGGGTTTTCGGCGCTATGGCAAGGCACGGCATAAACATAATCCTTATAACCCAGGGCTCAAGCGAATACTCAATTTGTTTTGCGGTAAGCCCTAAGGAAGCTGCAAAGGCGGAAACGGCAATCGAAAATGAATTTTTCCATGAGATAAAATCAGGGTTAATCGAAAAACCAATAACGGAAAATGATTTATCGATCATTGCCGTTGTGGGCAAAAACATGAAAAGTATTTCCGGCATTTCAGGCAGGTTTTTTCATGCGCTTGGACGCAGCAGCATTAATGTTGTAGCAATAGCCCAGGGCTCTTCCGAAATAAATATTTCCGCGGTAATTCTTCGCAAGGATGAAGAAAAAGCCCTTAATGCGGTGCATGAGGCTTTTTTTCACTCAAGTTTGCGTTCTGTAAATCTTTTCCAGATAGGGACAGGGCTGATAGGCAGCACCCTGCTTGACCAAATCGAAAAGCACCGCCTTACCCTTGCCGAAAAAGACAAGATAAGCATAAATATATCGGGCCTTGCCAATGTTGATTATATGGTTTTTTCCCCGCCGCATAATGCGCCTATGGGACTCGCTCCTAAAAAAACAGGGGAATATTTAAACAAGGGGCAGGCGGCATTAATGCCGGCATTAAATATTGAAAAACTGGACCTAAAAAAATTCATAGACAGGATGATTTCGCTTAACCTTCCCAATGCCTGTTTCTGCGACTGCACAGCAAGCGATGCGGTTGCAGCTTCGTACGGCAGGATTCTTGAAGCAGGTATTCCTGTAGTTACACCTAACAAAAGGGCAAACTCAGGCACATTAAATTATTACAATAAAATTATTAACTATTCCCGCCAGAGGCGAATTCCCTACCTGTATGAAACAACGGTCTGTGCCGGGCTTCCTTTAATATCAACCCTAAGGGATCTTTACCTTTGCGGCGATAAGGTTAAAAAGATCGAAGGCGTGCTTTCTGGTACTTTAAGTTTTATTTTCAATAACTTTGACGGGAAAAAACCTTTTTCTGTACTTGTAAGGGAGGCAAAGGAAAAGGGCTATACCGAGCCTGACCCAAGAGACGATCTTAATGCAATGGATGCCGCCCGTAAAGCCCTTATACTTGCCCGTGAATGCGGCCTTTCCCTTGAATTTAAGGACGTAAAAATTGAGCCTATTCTGCCGCCGGCCTGCCTTAAAGCCAAAAGCATAGAGGATTTTTTTACGGAACTTGAAAAATACGATGCCGTAATCGAAAAACGGCGTGCACAGGCGGCGGCAAAAGGGCTTGTCCTGCGCTATATTGCCGTAATCGAAAACGGAAAAGCAAAACTAAAGTTCAGCGCGGAGTCTAAGGACAGCCCCTTTAGAATACTTTCGGGCAGCGATAACATGGTTGTAATTACAACTGAACGTTATTCAAAACTGCCCATGGTAATTAAGGGGCCCGGTGCCGGGGCGCAGGTAACAGCCGGCGGAATTTTTGCCGATATAGTAAGGGCGGCAAGAACCCTGGTCTAATTTATGATTCCAGGGCTTGTGCATTTTTTAGTTTTGCTGTAATATAGAGTTAATTCATTCGTTGAATGTGGAAAAACAATGTTATATTGCAATGCAGTGTAACAAATTAGGAGGCTTTTTTTTATGAAGAAAGCAAAATTTTTAATTTTAGGCATTATTGTTTTATTGATGGCAGGCGCATTGGTGCTGGCAAGCTGCAATTTGTCCTGCCCGGGCGGGCTTACTTCCAACGGAAAGGGTAATTGTTCTTTCGCCGACACTAGAGATTGTGAAGATCTTTGTGTACTAGGCCAGTTGACATTAGGCGGCGATAACTCAAAAATAAAATGTAACTGCTAATTAACAGTTCGCGGAGCTGTCCGCTCGGACAGCTCTCATTTAATCTCGAAGAAACATGAAAAAAAATATTTTTATAGGTTTAGCTGTTGTTGTACTGGGCATGTTTATAAGCCTGGGGCCTCAGTTTTTATTTAAAGTATGCGGTATACATGGCGAAGAGATGCCTCGGTGTTTTTGGTCGGCGCGGGGGCTAATCGGAACAGGTTTTATAATTGCCGCCCTAGGTATTTGTTTAATGGTGTTTTCCGATCTGAAAATACGGCTTGGTTTAACCATAGGGGTATTATTGATGGGCATTATTTCCCTGTTTATTCCTCATGGGCTTATAGGCGGCTGCAGCGAAACAGCTATGGCCTGCCGCAGGCTTGCTTTTCCGATTTTAACTGTTCTTGGCATCCTTGTCACAACCTTAGCTTTAATTTATACGATCTTCCTTGAAAGGAAAACAAAAGCATGATAGGTATTGTCTTTGGTTCTCTGACTGCTGTCTTGGGTCTTTTAATTGCGTGGGGGCCTAAGTTTCTTTTTTATGTTTGTACTTCAAGCTGTTGTTGCGCTAACCCTCCCTGTTTTTATGCGGCACAGGCGGAAATTGCCATGGGAATGGTTATCGCCGCATTGGGGCTTTGCGTTATTCTGTATAATGACCCTAAAACACGCTTTGGCCTGGCCATCAGTATATTTCTTACAGGCCTTATTGCCCTGCTTATCCCCCTTGTTATTTTTGGCGGCTGCGTAGTATTGGATATGGCTTGTCATAGAATTGGCTTTCCGGCTCTTATAATTCTTAGCAGCCTGTTATTAGCCTGCTGCGTATTTTACATTTTAAGACTATGCCTTAAGGACAGTGTTTGCAAGCTTAACTCTTAGGAAGGTATTTTATCAAAAGGCCCCACAAATCCTGAGAGTTAAACGGTTTTTTCAAGCAGTCAGCCATTCCTTGTTCTTTATATTTTTTAAGTTCGTCCGGCATTATATTTGCAGTCATTGTAATTATAGGGGTTTCGGTTTTCAATTCCAGTATTTTAGAAACAGCTTCCTTTCCGTCCATTACAGGCATGAACATATCCATAAAAATAAGGTCGAAAGGTTTTTCGCCTTTTTCAAGGCGTTCCTTAACCATATCCAAAGCGATCTTGCCATTTGCGGCAGATATAGTTTTTAACCCTATGCGCGCAAGATGATCGCAAATAACTTTTTGATTCATGGGGTTATCATCGCAGACAAGAATTAAGCCTTCGAAATGCGGTTTTTCAATTTTATTTTTTTTATTGTTTTCGCCAGATTCTTCAGGTACATCTATTGTCTCAAATGAAACAGTAAAACTAAATGTGCTGCCTTCGCCAGGTGAACTTTTTACCGATAATTGGCCTCCCATCAATTCCACCATGTTTTTTGTTATAGCAAGACCAAGACCGGTTCCGCCGTAATTGCGTGTCGTGCTGGAATCCCCCTGAATAAAAGGTTCAAATATTTTATCAATTTGTTCAGGCATCATTCCTATGCCGCTGTCTTTTACCTCAAAATAAACAGTAGTTTTATTGTGTGTTGAATTTTTAATTACTGATGATAATTGAATTGTTCCTTTTTCGGTAAATTTTACAGCATTGCTCAATAAATTCATTAAGGTTTGATAGAGTTTTACCGTGTCGCCCAGGAATTTTTTACCGGCAATCGGTTCTGCAAAGACACTTAAACTAAGCCCCTTTTCATTAATATCCGGCATAATGGCAGACTGGCAGCGGTAAATAATTTCCTGTAATTTAAAAGGCGTCATTTCCAGTTCAATTTTACCCGCTTCAATTTTTGATATATCCAATATATCGTTAATAATATGCAAAAGCATTTTAGCATTATCGTCTATCTTTTCAAGGTAATCTTTAACTTCAAGCGAGATTTCATCTAATGCCGTTTCCTCCAGGGTGTCCAGGGCAAGCTCCGTAAAACCCATTATGCTGTTCATCGGAGTCCTTATCTCGTGGCTCATATTTGCAAGGAACATACTTTTTGCCCTGTTGCTTTCTTCAGCGATTTCTGCCCTTCGCATCTCCTCGGCAACGGCTTTTTGCTCGCGCAAATCCCTGATATACCCTGCCATAATATGCTCGCCCTTGTACATGACGCGTACCATGGTAACTTCGCAGGGCAGAGGCTCGCCGTCAGGCTTTTGATACATCCACTCAAAACGGAGATAACCTTTTTCAAAAGCTTTATTAAGGTATTCCATTTTAAGTTCATCAGATTTTCTACCGCAGGGCTGGAACTCTGGAATAATATCTTTGTATCTAAGTTGGTATTCTTCTTTGCTGCTTACGCCTATTAAATCCAGCGCCTTCTGGTTACAGTCAATAAACTCATAATTTCGCCCGAAGAGCCTGCACGCGAGGGGCATTGCATTAAGCATAAGCTGCATACGCTCTTCGTCCTCTAACATTCTTTCCATCATTTTTTTATGTTCGCGCAAATCTCTGGTATAGCCGGCAACGGCATAACCGCCCTCGTATTCAACCCTTACAAGTATAATTTCTGCGGGCATGAGCGTTCCGTCCAGCATTTTGTAGGTCCATTCTAACTCGCAGCGTCCTTTTTCGAATGCCTCTTCTATGCACTTAATTACTTTTTCATCGGATTTCTGCCCGTCTTCCTGGAATTCGGGATACAGTTCGGAATACCTTTCCATAAATTCCTGTTTGTTCTTAAAACCGAAAAGGGTAACCGCCGCTTCGTTACAGTCGATCAATTTTCTGTCGCTGTCCCAAAGCCGGGCGCACAAGGGGGTTTTGTCCAGTAAAATTCTTGTTCGTTCATTTGCCTTTGCAATTTCATCCAACATAACTTCTAAATTGCTGGAATAGTCTTTTACAGCAGACTCAACACGCTTATAGAGGATCTGGTTGGAAATGCGTTTTTGCAAAAGGGGGCCGGAAAAGGGTTTTGAAATATAATCTACCGCTCCAAGTGTAAAACCCTTCCTTTCGCTTTCTTCATCACTTTTCGATGTAAGGAAGATAACCGGAATATCATTATAACGAGGGTCGGCTTTCAATTTTGCAATGGTTTCAAAACCGTCCATATCGGGCATTTCCACGTCCAGAAGAATCAGATCGGGTATATCATGTTTAAGGTTTTCAAAAAGCGTGGCTGCCGACTGAATCGTATAGACCTTGTAAAATGCCTGCAGCAGGTTTTTCCCCTGGTTTAAGGTTGCTAAATTATCATCAACCAATACAATTTTATAACGCGTATCCATATTCATCCTCCGATAGTTTTTTTTCAACGTTTTTATATTTTCCCTGATCAATATTTTCACGCAGCCATAGGGCAAGACCATCATCCAGAGTATATTCATAGCTTTCTATCTCTGCCATTGCCGCATCTATTTCGTCAATGTCAAAATTTTGGCATGCTATTAAGAGCTTTGCAAGCAGTTCTTTGTCTGGTTTATCTTTAAAAGGTTTATTGTTATTAATACTTTTTAAAATAGCAGATTCTATTTGACCGAGAAGTTCTGTTATACAATCAAGAAAGTCCTGATTGTTAGAATTCACATAATCGATATTTCCCGCTATGGCCGCTTTTTCAAGAGCCTCTGCCTTTTCCCCTGTTTCTTTGGCAATTATCCCGTAGCTTGATCCCTTAATGCCGTGAACCGTAACAGCATAAGCGTTCAGATTTTCTTTATTAACAGATACAATCGTTTCAAGGAGGGGCCTTGTGTTTTTTACAAAGGACTGAAGTACATTTAGATAAGCTTCTTCATTATAACCAAAGTGCATAATCCCTTTGTCTATATCCAGGCCGGGAATATCGTCCGGTAATAATTTCCTTTCTTTTATGCTTCCTGTCCCTATGTTTATTACCCGATCTGGCAGCAAGGCTTCCTTTTCCTTGTTCCGCACCCATTGCCTAAGAACAGTGTCAAGTTTGGCAAGGTCTATGGGTTTTGAAATAAAAGCCTGAAAGCCTTTAGACAGGAACATTGCTTCATTTCCGATTATCGCGTTAGCTGTAAGGGCAATAATGGGCACTGTTTTTGCGTATTCAGTTCCGATATTCTCCCTGATTATCCGTACCGCCTCTATGCCGTCCATTTCCGGCATCATGTGATCCATAAAGATAGCGTTATATATTACTTTTTCGCTGCGAATGGCATCTATCGCTTGCTGCCCGCCGGTCATGCAGTCAATTTTCATCCCGTAGATTCCCATAAGCCCCTTTGCCACATCAAGGTTGGTGGAATTGTCATCTACAATAAGCACCCTGGCATAAGATAAGTTGATGCGGGTCATTTTTACATTTTCAAATTTTACAAGGGAGTAATCAAATTTTTTAAGATTTTCAGCTACATTTGCGCCGATTACAGCATCTCTCACAATTTTCTGTTTTAACTTAACCGTAAAAACACTGCCTTTTTGGTATTCACTTTTTACCGTGATAGAACCGCCCATCATTTCGGCTACCTTTTTTGATATAGATAGGCCGAGGCCTGTCCCTTCAGTCCTGCGCCCGGTAAAGCTGGCTTTTCCGTTGCCGCTGTTTTCTTCCATTTGGGCATAGAGGGTGAAAAGTTTATCCATATCTTCCGGTTTAATGCCTATGCCAGTGTCGCGAACCCAGGCTGTCAGCTCCGCATAGCCGTCTGACCTTTCGCGGGCAGTCAGGTTGTCAAACGAACAGCGCATTCCAAGTTCAACAGTTCCCTCCCTTGTAAACTTAAAAGCATTGGAGAGAAAGTTGTTAAGTATTTGTTTTATCCGCAGTTCATCGCCGTACAGATAGTTGGGTAAATCTTCGTTTATGTTTAAAATAAGCTCTACAGGTTTTTCCCCTATATACAAAGCGCATTGGGTTATTGTGTCGTTAATAAGGCTTGGTACATCGTATTCGTGAGGATGCAGTTCAAGCTTGTCTGCCTCAATTTTTGATATGTCCAGAATGTCGTTGATTAAATTTAAAAGAGTCTCGCCTGCCCTGTACACCTTTACAAGGTTTGAATGAGTCTCATCGTCTAACTGTACTGTCCCAAGAGTCAGTTCCGTTAATCCAATAACAGCGGTAAGCGGGGTACGCATATCATGGCTCATGCTGGCAAGAAAATCGCTTTTGAACCTGGAATTTTTTTCCGCTTCTTCTTTTAATGCTGCTATTTGATCAAAAGGCCTTTTAATAAAAATTGATGCAACAATTGCGGCAATAAGGCTTAGACACAAACTTACGATTCCAACTACGACCAGCCCCCAATCAATATCTTTGAAAGGGCTCTCGGGAAGCGGGGCGACAGTGCCAAAGGACCAGCCTTCATCCGAACCGCTGACCGGCCGGTATATGCAAATACGGGGCACATCATTGACAGAATAGGTAACCCAGCGGGGGTTGGTTTCAAATCTTTGGCGGATATTGGCAAAGATTTCCTTGTTCTCATCATCCATTACCGTCCCGCTGATAGGATCAATCATTCTTTCCACCCATATCGGGCGCGGGTTTGAAACGACAATCCCGTTCGCATCATCTATAAAAATATGGCCTGTATCCCAAATAGAAATAACAGAAACAAAATCCACAAAATAAGTGTAAGGCAGAGTCAGTACCAGTATTATATTGTTTATTTCAGGCAGAGCTGCGGATACGCAAAATACAACAGTTTCGTTATTAAGCTTGATAGTGTTTGATATTGTTTCCCCCCCAGCAAATGCCAACTGTACATATTCATTATCCAATGTTTCAAGCGGCGCAGGCATTTCCCCTGTTGAAACGATTAGTTCCCTGTTACTGTTCCAAACCGCTATGCCTGAAAATTCCTTATGGCGGCTTTCAAGGTCTATTATTGCATTCTGCCATTGCGCCTCATCAATAAGGGACAAAAACCTTGCCATTTTGGCAGCCTTTAACTTTAAAGACGCGATCCCGGAACTGATAAAATGATTTCCCATATCGGATATCATCATTAAATCAACTTCCTGGGATGTTTCAATACCGCTTCTTACGGTGAAGATGCCGACCAAGACACTAAAGGAAATGATTACCAGCATGGTGAGAAAAATAATTAGTATCGCTCTTATTCTTATATACATTAGTTTAACTCCCTAGGTTTCATTTAAATATTTTCTAAGTATTTCCAATACTCTGTCTATATCAAGAGGTTTCCCAATATGCCCGTCCATGCCGGCAGCAATACATGCATCAATGTCTTCCTTAAAAACATTAGCCGTCATTGCAATTATGGGGATCGGGGGGCCTTGTTCCCATTTCCTTATCAGTGCCGTTGCTTCCAAGCCGTCCATTTTAGGCATATGAACATCCATAAAAACAATGTCGTATTTTTTTGTCTTTATCATTTCCATCGCTTCAATGCCGTTTTCGGCGCAATCTATTTCAATACCGGTATCTTCAAGCAGCGATATAATTATTTCCCTGTTTATTTCAATGTCCTCGGCAATAAGCAGTTTTTTTCCTGCAAATATACCGGCAATATCTTTAAAATTATTATCGAAATCTTTACTGTTTTTTATATTGCCGCAATCCAGGTTTGTTTTGCCGCATTGTACTTTTATTGTAAAAATAAATTTAGAGCCTTTCCCCAGTTCCGATTCAAGCCAAATACTGCCTTCCATGAGTTCGACAATGCGTTTAGAAATGATCAGGCCAAGCCCTGTCCCTCCGTATTTACTGCTTGTCGTGCTGTCTGCCTGTCCGAAAGACTGGAATAAGTGCTTCTGCTGTTCGCCGGATATGCCTATCCCGCTGTCGGTCACTTCTATACGTAAACTGCAAATATTGTCTGTTTCGCCGATTAATACAGCATCAAGGCTTATGCTGCCGCAAATTGGAGTAAATTTTGCCGCATTGGACATAAGATTTACTATCACTTGCGTTAAACGCTGTTCATCCCCTATTATACAGCGGGGAATATTTTTATCTACATTTATAGTAAGCTTCTGTTGTTTTTCATCCACGCGGAATTGAATGACCGTCATAACTTTTTTCAACATTCTTTCAAAATTAAATTCAATAGGCGCAAGTTCAAGTTTGTTCGCTTCGATCTTTGACAGATCAAGTACATCGTTTATAATATTAAGCAGGTGGGAGGATGCATCTCCAATCTTGTTAAGAGCGCTGTTTTTATCTTCTGTTTTTTCAGCTTTTTTAGCAATGGTTGTCATGCCGATTATAGCGTTTAACGGGGTGCGCATTTCGTGGCTCATATTGGAAAGGAAATCAGTTTTTGCCTTGCTCGCCGCATTTGCCTGCTCAAGCTGTTCTGTACGCTCTTTTATCAATTCATCAATATGCAGATGGTGTTTAATGCGGTTCAGCAAAACCTGCTCGGAAAAGGGCTTTGTGATAAAATCCACCGCGCCAAGACGCAGCCCTTCATTTTCGCTTTCTGCATCGTTTATTGCTGTAAGGAAGATGACCGGAATATCTTTGTAACGGGTGTCGGCCTTTAATTTTTTTATTACTTCAAAACCATTCATGCAGGGCATTGCAAGATCAAGAAGGATCAAGTCCGGTATATCATTTTCAAGGTTTTCAAAAAGCGTGACAGGCGATTTAATAGTATTTACCTTGTAATAATCCTGTAAAAGGATTTTACCTTGATCCAGTGTCGCCATATTATCATCTACAAATGCTATTTTTTTACGTATATTCATTGTACCTGCTTTTCACTTGAAAATTTTAGCATAAAGTCTAGCAATAAACAAGCCAGGCTCTTGCAAAACTGAACCTCTCCCAAACGATGAACACCTTAAGGAATTTGTTCCCGCACAACCGATGCCGGTTTAGGTTTACACTGCGGACTTGAGCAAACCCTCAAGAGGGTTTCTCAAGCTCCGCACGATCCGTTACTGTACGGCATCGGTTGTGCCATAACTATATTTAAGGTGTTCATTGTTTGCAAGTATTCAGGTTTGCATCGCTGGATGGGGGCGCAAGGCGGGTGGGGCTGGAATTGGTAGCAGCTACCATCTCATTTGTCTAAACAGGCAAAGTGTTTAGACAAACCAGTGGGTGTCAGGCACCTTTTTTGCCCTTTACAATCTTTGTGTGATGCGAATTCGAAAAAAGCCTTAAGGGCTGGGTATTAACTACGACCAGTAAATTTAGAGTTTATGGATATTTTAACTTCAAAAGGATCGGCATCTTTGCTAATATCAATAGCCAATAAAACAGGTATACCTATGCTTGGAACCATATCCCATGGTCTGCCGCTGCAGGTTTTAATAATGCTTAAGCCTAAGCTTGGGGGAACACTGTTAGATAGCTTTTTTGTAACATTTAATCCAATAGTGTTTGCACCCATTATCATACTCGCAATTACAAGATCATTTGTTTCAAAAAAATCTGCCGTAAATTTTTCAAGAAAAGGTTCATTTTCACTAAAATCTATACTGTCATGAATGCAAGGCTGATTATGGTTACAGACTGGATTTAAAATAGAAACAAAAGCATCATAAGTTTTAACAATAATAATATATTCTACCGGAAACCAATCTTCATAACTATTTCCTTGCCTTAAGTCTTGTATTATTTTTATACCATCAGTTTCACCAATGTCAATGGTTTCTTTGCCGTCTACATAGACACTTACCGAAGCCCAAAATGGAAGACTTGTCCCGCCTTGAATATAAATATCACCCCAACCTGTTCCATAATTTTCATCAATATCACAGGAAATCACAAAAAAAGATATGCAAGCCAACATACAAACAGTGATAATAAATTCATTTTTTCCTTTCATTTTTTCTCCTTAATTTATTATATACAATAAAGCATCATAGTATAAATATACTTTGTTTTGAAATAATTTTCAATGCCTTATGCAAAGAATTAATGCGTAAGCAGAAAAAAGGTAGCAGCTACCACCTCATTTGTCTAAACAGGCAAAGTGTTTAGACAAACCAGGGGGTAGCTGCTACCTTTTTCCAACCCCACCCGCTTTGCGCCCCCATCCAGCGATGCAAGCCTGAAACAACGGCAAACAATGAACACCCTAACAGGGATCAGGGATCAGGGGCCAGGGATCAGGGTTGTTGTTTGAAATATTAGCTATCTTACGAGACATACTCCAGTAATTCGAACAACAGCCCCACGCCTTGCGCCCCCCACCAGCGATGCGAAATTGAAATAATTTGCAAAGATTAATAGCAGCAATGAATACCCAGAAGCGGGGAACTTGAGTTTGTAGATGTTGCGATAGCAACTTCTTTTTAGGAAAAAATCGTGCCTGCATGATTTTTTCCTATGACGAGCCTCACAGTAAACCTCTTCAGGGTGTTCATTGCTAGGTGTTCATTGTTTGGCTTTAGTTTCAGTTTTGCAAGAGCTAACGAATAATCTTTGTTTCGCCGCCGCAGTTTTTGCACCGGTAAAATTTTTCTCCTGCCTCACCCTGAACAAGCCCAGGGGTTTCAGTTTTATACCCCATACGCCGGACAAGCACGGCATTGCAGGCACTGCAGAGGGTATCATTAACTTCGCCTGAAATATTTCCTGTGTAAATATATTTTATTTTTTTACTGTAATGTTTTTTTATGCTTTCAATATACACGGGATCTGTAGCCGGCGCATTGAATTTATAACTGGGATGATAAGCCGAAAGATGCCAGGGTAAATCCATAGACCCGATAAATTCGACGCATTCATCCAGCTCTGGTTCATTATCATTAAGGCCGGGTACAATCAGCGTGGTAATTTCGGTATGAACCCCTTTTGAATGTGAAAGCCTTATAAAATCAAGCACTGTTTCCAGGGCATTTCCATTACAAGGGCCGCCCCCAAGGATTTGCGAATAGGTCTTTTCAGAAAAACATTTAAGGTCAATATTAGCGGCATCTGCAAGGTTTAGAATTTCTTCTGCCGCTTCCTTGTTAATATAGCCGTTAGTAACAAGGACATTTGCAATACCGCTTTTTCGGGCAAGCGCCATGCAGTCCAAAAGAAATTCTACATGGACAAGAGGCTCTGAATATGTATAAGCGATTGCATAAGAATCTTTTTGAAGTGCCGAAGAAACTATATCCTGCGGCTTTAGTTTTAGGCTTGCCCTGTCCGGGTTTTGCGATATATGCCAATTCTGGCAAAAGGGACAGCTTAAATTGCACCCTAAAAAACCAAGGGAAAGTATCATTGACCCAGGTCTAAAGTGATACAGAGGTTTTTTTTCAATAGGGTCAAGCGCTAGGGAAGAAACTGCCCCGTAAAAAGGCAAAAACACTTCCCCGTCTTTGCAGCCCCGAACACCGCAAAGCCCAAACTCCCCATCCTGTATACTGCACCCATGCGGACAAAGCCCGCAAAGAAAAACGCTATTTTTTCCCATAAATAATTCCCTCAAACTGAACTAAAGCCAAACAATGAACACCCTGAAGCAGCAGGGGGTGTTTGGATATTATTTTAGGGCACAGGGCAGGCAGGGCAGCATTCCTGCTGCTCCGTTACATGAAAACACGCCTTTGTGC